>Ga0136599_1000330_pt1 | contig 13470 bp, 8 predicted proteins | sample AntRauMFilla2697_FD_104635 | JGI IMG/M metagenome (GOLD analysis project Ga0136599, IMG submission 104635) | Saline lake microbial communities from Rauer Islands, Antarctica - Metagenome Filla 2 #697 | ecosystem: Environmental > Aquatic > Non-marine Saline and Alkaline > Saline | place... | reverse complement strand
GCCCCATCAAAATTACCTTCACGATCTGTAATGGCTCGAACCGAGCTCATGATATTCATCGGTTCATTAATCCTATTATACTGTACAACTTCACCACTCCACTCTTTTTTATCAACGAGCTCACGATAAAATATATTTTCACTCTTGTCTTCATATTCAGTATCGATCAGAGATCCAATATTTTTCCCGATTGCTTCCTGCTCAGACCATCCATACATAATTTCTGCAGCGCGGTTCCATGACACAATGGCCATGTTTTCATCTGTTGCAATTACAGCATCGGATATGTCATCAAGCAATTGAGCCTGACTGCTTAAAACCTCTTCAGACTTCTTCGATTTGGTCTGATCAATCATTGCGCCTACCATCTTTAGGGCTTTCCCCTCTTCGTCTCGAAAAATATAGCTCTGATCAAGCACATAACGAATGTCACCTGAACTATCGAAGAATCTATACTCTTCCTCCCAAAATAATTTACTGCTATTCTTAGCATCCTCTATACTCTGCAACACTTTGTCTTTGTCCTCCGGATGTATATGCTTTGTCCAGGATTCTTCACCTTCAGGTAAATCGGTCAGGCGGTAACCAAACACCGTTTCCATGCCTTCACTCCATGTAATGGTGTCGTATTCAAAGTTCCACTCCCACACAACGTCACTCACCAAACCCGTAATGATCCTTAAACGCGCCTGTTCATCTTCGAGCTGAGACTCTATATGTCTAAGTGAGCTGATATCCATCGATACACCGCGAAGTATTTGATTGCCGGTTACATCATCAGTTACAACCTCCGCTTTTTCCCTAAAAGTCTTGAACTCCCCTCCATCCAGCTTGTACCGATATGTAACGTCCATTTCGCCCAGGTTTTCAGCATCGATATAGGCATCATACGTAGTTTTTCTATCATCGGGGTGAACCCGCTGAAAAAACTCTTGACGTACTATCGGGCCTTCTGATGGTTCAGCACTATACAGATTATATTTATTGTCACCCCAGTATAGCTTTCCTGTACCTAAATTTTTCTCCCAGTACCCAATTTCAGCAATTTCTTCTGCCTTTCTCAGCTGCGCAAGCGTTCGCTTTATGCGTAATTCCTGCTCTTTAGAACGCGTTACATCCAGCATTACCCCAATAACCCGTGTTACATTCCCATCTTGATCGAGCTCAACATTCACTTTTTCGTAGACCCACCTCTCCCGATTGTCTTTTCGATTTTGGATTTTGAATTCCGCTTCAAACGGTTTTCCGGCACTTATAGCCTGCCTATATGCTTGTTCAATGTATTTAAAATCGGGGTGCAGTGCTTCTACCAAACGTTCCGATGTCAGGCTTGTCCCATCCGGCAGCCAAAACATTTGATCAAGTATTTTTGATGTCCGAAGATTATGAGTGTTAAGATCCTCAGTAAAAGTACCAAGGTTTGCCACACGCTGTGTCTCCATCAATAGATGCTCATTCTCCTTAAGTCGCTTCTCATTGAGCTTCAGATTCGTAATATCAACGTGGGTTCCGATCATTTTTACGGGCTCCCCTTTATCATTCCACTCTACATTCTTCCCCCGGTCGAGAATCCAAACCCAGTGTCCCTGCTTATGGCGCATACGAGCCTCAATTTCATAGAGATCAGTTTTACCTGAAAAGTATCCATCTACCGCATTTTCGAATCTTTTAAGATCGTCTTCGTGAACAAGGTTGCTCCATGTCTCAATACTGACCGGCTCCAGTTCTTCAAGTGTATATCCAACAAGGTTTGCCCATATCTCGTCAATCCTCACTTCATCAGTTTGTGGATTCCATTCCCAAAGGCCGATATTAGCACTTTTCGTAGCCTGTTTTAGTCGGGTACGGCTGATCTCAATTTGCTCCTCAAGCTCTTTTCTCTCCGTGATATCAACATTAGTACCTGTTATGCGGGTTACCTCACCACTATCATTCCGTTCGGCTATAACACCGCGACCGATCACCCAGACCCAGTGTCCGGATTTATGCTTCATTCGACTTTCATTATTGAAGCTCGGAATTTTACCTTCAAAATGTAGATTTAAAAGCCGCTCATTTTTAGCTACATCTTTAGGATGAGTCAGATTAATCCAATTTTCATACAGTACCGGCTCCAGCTCTTCACGTGAGTATCCAAGCATTTTGGCATACTCATCATTAATCAAAATTTTCTCTTCTTTTGGGTAGTAGTCCCAAAGGCCAACACTCCCACCCTTTACAGCCAGTGATAGCTGCTCTTCAAGCTCTTTAACTTCAGTCAAATCAAGACCCACGCCCAGTTTCAATGATTCGTTAAGCTGCATATTCATCCAGCTGGTTTTCAGTTTCTCTCCAGACTTCGTGTATATATCAAAATTTTGCCAGCTATGATCTGCCTTTTCAATATGAGATATTACGGTCTGATAGGAAATATCATCCTGGACCATCCTTTCAACCAGATTACCCACTTTTATATCGTTTTCATCGTATCCAAGGCGTTCTGATACGAAATTATTACTCTGAACAATTTTATTGCTGTTGTCGAGTATATAGATGAAAATCGGCAGTTTGTTAAAGATGTCGAGAAGGCGAATGTATTCTTTTTTCTCTTTTCGCTCAAGTTTTTTACTGTCAGTAATATCGTGGCCGATCCCAACCATTTTAGAATCAGACAGCTGGATATTACACCAAATCTGGTGCCTTATCTCACCTGATTTTGTAATCACCTCAAACTCTTTCCATCCCGTACCGGGATTTGACATGTGCTCTAACGCCTGTTGCCTTACCTTTTGATCTGGATAGATTTGGAAAAGCATATCTTCTCCGGTTTCTTTTGCAGGGTCCCAGCCAATGACTTTTTCAAACTCTCGGTTAACTTCAGTTATGTCGAACTCTGGATTAAATACAGTTATGAGCACCGGAATTTGATCAAATAGTGTTTCGAATTTTTCTTCTTCAAGATCAAGCTTCCGCTTCAAATTTTTACTTTCGGTAATATCCGATGTAATTCCCGATACCGACTCAACGCGTCCATCTATGGCATGTACAGCCCCGCGTGTCCAAAGCCAGTGAACCGATCCATCAGTGTGAACGACACGATATTCAACATTGAAGTCTTGATGTTTTTTTAATGTTTTTGCCACTTCTTTTTTGAATGATTCAATATCATCCGGATGAATCCTCGAGAACACATGTTTTAAACTTAAGTCTAACGACTGAGGGAAATCAAAAAAACTGTGGTGATTTGAGGATGTAACGTATCTGTCTTCATCAGGATAATACTCCCAAGTTGCCATCTTATTTGATTCAAGAGCCAGCGTCAAACTCTCTTCTTTCACTTCAAGTTTTAATCGCTCCCTGTTGATCTCTTTCTCATATAGCCTGATCAGGCAAAACAGCCCCAATGCTGTAATTGCAACAAATAACAACCCTTTGGCAATATTTACGTCAGTTATGAGATCACGATCAGTTACAAGGATTTCTACAATTGAATCAGTTGTAAAAATCCAGATCATAGCCACAAAGAGATAAATTGCGGCGATTCGAAATGGTGATAGTTTCATAAGATTACCTCTTGCCTATTTTCAGGGTATACTCTTAATATAAATAGGAACAGCTCACTTTAAATGCTCAGTCAGTACATCGCTTTAATCCAATTGTCACTTTTCACCAAAGATATTATCGGTTAAGCTTTGCTACACCAAATGACTACTAAAAAACAACATTTTTTACCACTTGCCTTCGCGTACCGGATAGCTCCCGAGTACTTTTACAAACTGAGCCTGTTTTTTTAGTCTTGACAATGCATTTGACACCCGGAGTTCCTCCGTATTACCCTCAAGATCCAGATAAAATAACGACTGCCAGGGGTGATGAGGGCGCGGGCGCGATTCCAGTTTCGTCATATTGATGCCGTGATCGCCAAGCAGATTGAGGCATTTCAGCAGCTCTCCTTTCTCATCAGCGGTAGCAAATATGAGAGATGTTTTACAGTTTAACTGGGGGTCGCACGTCACTTCTACAGGGCCTACAACAACAAACCGTGTATAATTCTCTTTCTGATTGGCCAGATCCCTCTCTAATATTTCGAGATCATAGAGTTTAGCTGCATAGGCACTGCCAATGGCTGCCTGCGAGAGATCGCCGTCGTTTTTTACTTTCCTGGCCGCCATTGCCGTATCAAAATAACTCTCCACATGGCATCGGGGCAGCGTAGCAAGAAACCGGCTACACTGAGCAATAGCCTGAGGATGAGACAAAACGCGCCGAATATTCTTCAGCTCCACCTTTTTGGGCGCCATCAGACAATGAATAACCTTTAAGATTTCCTCACCGATAATGAACAGGTTTTTTTCTGCCAGCAGATCGTATGTATCATTTATCGAGCCCGCCGTGGTATTTTCAATAGGGAGCATTGCCACATCCGTGTCACCCTTTTCAACAGCAACTGCTGCCTGATCAAACCTCGTAAATCCGATACATATAACCTCATCATAGCGTTGTTCAAAATGGCGCATGGCGATCTGATGGCTGAACGCCCCGTCTGTTCCCTGATAAGCTACTTTAATGGACGTTTGATTAGCTTTTTTGTTCTGGTGATCTACCAGAGCGTGCGTCTGATAGCGCACTGAGTGACTGATAACCTCACGGAACAACTGCTCAAGGAAATAAGGATCCATTCCTGCCTTTACAGCTTTCTTACGGATAGATTCCATCATCTCTTCTTCCCTTCCGGGATCGCGAATATCTTTTGATTTTTCAAGCTTATCGGCAAGCACATCGCGAACTACTCGCTGCCGTTCACCTAACGCATCAATGATAGTTTGATCCAGTTTATCAATTCTTTTCCTGATCGAATTCAGGGTATCATCTGCCATGATATACTATTTATTCACTTTATCTGCTTTTGCTCAAAGATAAATATTTGCAACGATTGATATATAATAGAGTCGATAATAATTCTGATAGTTAAACTCTTAAATTAGACTTCAGCTTTTCTACCTGCTTCAAAATCTTTTCTCGCGACATCGATCGAAACCGCTCCGGCAGCAAAGCCCGTGAGGTACACTCTACAACTGCCGTCAGCGTTTGTAACTCAATTTCTTCGGGGTAGGTGGGCGGCATAAAATCATCCAGTACCCTGTCTAAAATTTCTTTAGTTACAAGGGTTTTTCCCTCAGCTACAGCATGAAATTTTGCGCGGGTCAATGCGGCTTCCATATCTGCACCCGAGTACCTTATAGCGCCTGTTTTAATAGCTTTCGGGAGATAATCCTCATCCATTTTGAGACCGGTTTTCTTTTTCATCACCTCAAAAAGCTCAATCCTCTCCTCTTCAGTTTCCGGGTGAAAAAGGGCAATATGCTCCTCGGCTCTTCCCTGCCGCTTCAGGTCAACCGGCATTAAATCCGGACGGGCCGTCATCAAAAACCACACGATTCGCCCGCGATTATCTGTATCACTCATAAAAGTGGCAATTTGCGAAAATACACGGCTTGAGACGCCACTGTCTCCCGAGGCTTGCCGGTCTCCAAGGTAGGCATCTGCTTCATCAATCATCACGGCAACAGGCGACATTGCTTTCAGAAGACCCAGTATCTTTTCTAAATTTCCTTCGGTAACTCCCTGCCACTGGCTTCGGAAGTTTTTTAGTTTCACCATAGGAATTCCAACTTCACCCGAAAAACAGGTCACAAGAAAAGTCTTACCCGTACCCACAGGTCCGCATACCAAGTACCCCATTGGAATCACGTCCCGCCGGCCTGATTTGAGCGCGTCTGCTGTCAGGCGCAGATGTTTTTTAACAGCGGCATGACCGGCCACATGATCAAGTGTCCGTGTGGTAGGTACAAACTCAAGAAGACCATACGCCTCCTCTTCGATCATATCTTTTTTAATCGCCGAAAGAGATTCGTATGTAATCGGATCACTGTGTTCTTCTGCATTCGACAGAATACTGTTCAAATGAATAAGCCCCAAACCGGCCGTCATCTCGGCAATAATTGGGGCGGGCAAGTCAGACACTACCTTCCCATCTGCTTCGTGATGCATCAAAAAAGCTATTCTCTCGGCCTCATTCGGCAACGGCACATGGATATCTGCTGTGTACGGATGCTGAATAAGCCGTCTGTTCAGATCTGCCAGATTTTCTGTAAGTAACACAGTAGTGAAATCTCCGGCAAGGAAGAGTGGATCATGTGCCCATTTTAAAAGATACACGAGTGCATTCCGATCTTCACTCCCGGAATTTCCGGCATCATTCATGGGCACAATAGTTTCCGCCCTGTCAATAATAAGTGCAATACTCCGTTTAGAGTTTAATCGAGAGCGTATGTACTGCTCAAGCACAGAAAAGGCACCCACTGGATCTTTAGGGAGCTTCTTGCTGTACTGAGTTCCGGCTATCGTATCCCGCCCAGAGAGAGCCCTGTTGAAATCAGTTTGCGTTTCTTTATCACGAAAATAGATCCCGCTGGCGCGGTCGTAAAAAAGAACCAGATCGCGAGCTCCAAAAAAATCGTCCGCCAAAAAAGTCTTCAGACGGTCAAATCTTGGAGGGTCTCCTTTCACATGCACAACGTCATGCACATTTCCGTGCATCACGAATTGATTGAGCGTTCGGCTCAGGTACAGTTTAGCAAATTTATTGGCCCAGTCAGGATAGTGATTAATCATCGCTTCTTATTATTGGATTTTCCTCAATCGAAATAATAGTCTCAAATAAGTTTGTTGACTGACACTTGCGACAGCTTTATTCCATTTCGCTTAGCTTGAGCTTTACAGTGTCGAGTCGGTTGGGTGTGGCTTTACTTATTACAAACTTATGGCCTTGAATAAAGAGCTCTTCATTAACTTTCGGTATTCGCCCGATATGATTAATGATGTAGCCTGCTACCGTTTCAAACTCATCCCCGTTATTTTTCAGATCAACTTCAGGATATTTTTCATGGAGTTCATCAAGATCAACGTTTCCGCTCAGAATAAACGTATTAACGTCAAGCTGTTTGATAAATTCATCATCGGTATCATACTCATCCTGAATATCCCCCACAACTTCTTCAATCAAATCCTCAATAGTCACCATCCCGGCGGTTCCTCCGTATTCATCTATCACAATAGCAACAGAGCTGTTGCTTTGGCGAAATTCGGCAAGCAGATCTTTCGACTTTTTACTGGATGGAATCAATTTTACCGGCCGGATAATGTCTGCTACTGATTTGGGAGCATCAAACAGATCGTATGCGAATACTACACCCGTTATATCGTCAATATTATCCTGGTAAACCGGAACTTTTGAAAACCCGGAAGCGATGAAAATGCGCTGTATTTCATCAATCGTGGCATTTTGATCGACCGCAATCATTTCTGTTCGGGGCACCATCGTCTCTCTTACCCGCTTATTGGAGAGCTCGAGCACATTATGTAGAATCTGGGAGTCCTCCTGGTCGAAATCTTCCCCGCCGCCCGTGTCACGGAGTTCTTTAAGAATCATCTCTACATCCTGACGCCGGAAAATCTTATCACTTCGTTCACTGCCAGTTTTTAACCAGCGAACCAGTACACCAGAGGACGAATTTGCAAGTGATATCAGCGGCCTCAAAATTACATTCAAAACGCGGAGCGGTACAGCAACAACTTTCACCATAAAATCAGCCTGGATCCTGAAAATAGCTTTGGGAATAATTTCACCAAAGATCATAATCACTAACGCCGCTATTACCGTTTGAATCAGAAGTAAGACTACCGTTGATGGCATGGTACCAACCCAGGAGTTGTAGATAGAATTTACCGGATCAATGAGGTAAATAGCCATAAGTGTAGCATAGAGCACATTTATGATGTTGTTTCCAACAAGCGTAGTGGTGAGAAATGTTTCCGGCTTCTCATTAAAAAATGCAAGAGATCTCGAAACCAAAGATCCCTTTCTGCTTTCTATCTCAAGCTTAAGACGGTTTGCTGAGACAAACGCAATTTCCGATCCTGAAAAGAAGGCACTGGCTAATACCGTGAGTAAAATGATTATAAATTCCAAACAGTTAATTGAATTGATGTAAAATTACTGGCAAATGTAAACGGATAGACTGCTAAATATAAACTGTTTTCGCATCAGGTGATAACTTTAATGGCAATACATCTGATATAGAAGTCAGGGACATGATTGAATAGGCTGAGTTTGATTAATAAATAGTATTTACCCGAGTTCGATTAATACATCAAGTTATAGAAAGTCCCCCTTCCCCGAAGGAATGCCCGCGGCAAATAAAGGGGGATGTCCATCAGAATTTTGGAAAACCCAATGAACGCCCCTCTATATCTGAGGTTGTCCAAAAGTATTTTGCCCAGATATCCGCTTAAATAATTCAGGAATCCTCTTCTGACTCACCCTATTTCCCTCTCTATCTAATAGAGAGGGATTTAAAGTCTAAATTATTTAAGCTTAGCAATTTATTATGTTCCTTTTTGGTCAGCCTCGGAATCGCTTACGCTCTTCGGAACCCGTTGGTAGGGGAAACTTTTTCTTTGTTATTTGAATAAGATTATTAATCGAACTGAGGTTGTCAGACTCTCTATTTTCCGCTAAAATCCGGCTTGCGCTTTTCCATAAAAGCGGCAGTCCCTTCTTTAAAATCATCTGTTTCGCAAAGTTCACCGAACAGAGACGCTTCAGTTTTGAATCCGTCAGATGAACCGGCAGCTCTGATTGCCCGAAGAGCTTTTGAAATAGCAACAGGACCATTTTTTAAAATTGTATGGATCATCGATTGAGCCGCCTCTTCCGCTTCCTCCGTCAGTTTATTCACAAGACCTATCGAAAGAGCCTCATCAGCCTTTACCGGCTTACCCGTCAAAATCATTTCAAAAGCTTTCGCTTTACCAACGAGCGCCGGCAGACGCTGTGTGCCGCCATATCCCGGAATAAGCCCCAATGATGCTTCAGGCAGACCAATGACCGCAGCAGGCGATGCCACACGGATATGAGCAGCCATAGCTAATTCTGCTCCTCCACCAAGCGCATATCCATCAACAACAGCAACGACAGGCTTGTCAAGCGTTTCAATACGGGCAAAAACACCCTGTCCCTTCTTCGACGCAGCTTTTCCATTCTGACCGTCAAGCGTGGCAAGCTCCGAAATATCAGCTCCGGCAACAAATGCTTTCTCCCCGGCTCCCGTGATCAAAAGAGCTTTAATATTGTCGTCAGTTTCAATTGTGCCAAGTGCCCGGTCTATCTCATCCAGTACCTGGTTATTCAGTGCATTTAATTTTTTAGGCCGGTTTATGGTAAGATGAGCAATACCGGCGTCGTCCACTGTCAACGTGATTGTTTGATACGCGTCCGCCATTAATCTTGTTTATTTAACTTTGTGTTCAGTTTGTTTATGCAGATTTTCTGCTTCCTTCCGAAGTTCAGCCAGTTCGAGTTCCTGGTCCAGTTCGTCAAAACCGGGCAGCAGGCTCTCGTCCAACTCTTCTATAATTGTAGTTGCCTCCTCCATCTCAACAAGCAGGTGATCGAGCTTACTGTCCACATCCTCAGCATTGGGCATTGTCATAGATTGCTCGTAAATAAATCGGGTTGCATCTTCAATCGTTTCAAGATGTGTCTCGCAAATCAGGTACTTCTCTTTTGCTACATCAAATTTATTCAATCGTTTTCTCAGAATTTTAACCCGTCGCTCTTTTGTGGCTTTTAGCTGTTCAGATTCAATCTTGCTGATTTGATCTTCCTGGGATTCCACTTCATTCTTCAGCTGCTCCTCTACTTCGGAGTTCATGTAAATCTGGTACCTGCGGTTCATGTCGAGCAGTGTAAGATAAGTGGATAAGAGATCGTCCAGCTTTTTTTCTATATGTTCGAGCATTCCACGCGAACTATAGGGCAATGTTGAAAAATTACTTTTCACCTCTGATGCGATGTGTTTAAGCACGAGGAATCGTTTTTGGGATCTCACATCCAGTTGATGGAAAAGTGTTTTGTCGCCGTTGACCTCAATTTTTTCGCGCTGTTTTTTACGAACGATAGATTGCCGGTATGAGCTCAAATTGGGCACTATACCAAGATAGAGCAGCTCTGCACCAAATGTAAGCGAAAGGATCGAATTCGAAATTAAACCTGTGCCGCTCATAACAAGGGCAATAATCGTTGCTACAAGCAGAGATACAAGGTTCGCCGGGTGAAGAAACGCTTCCCGGGTAAAATCAGTAGTCGATATTTTTTTGTCTTTATCCATATACGCTTTATCAGGAATCGGATGGTGAATCGGTAGTCGTGTCCGGATGCGGTCCCACTGTCTTTTTAACGTTCATTTCTTCAGCCTGCTGCTCCAGATCATCGTACAGCATACCCATTTCTTGTTTAATCTGTCTAAGGGTTTCTTTCGCTTTTTCTTTTTTCATCTCCTCATCAAGATCATCCTTCTTTTGATTTTCATCGGATAAAATATCATCCATCGCGATGTCAAGCTTCGATTCGATTGATGCCATTTTATAGCGCAGTTTACCCAGGAAGTGATCAACAGAATTCAGCAGATCATCAGCATTCATCTGACGCACCGCATCCCCCGCCTTTTTTGCATAGCTGGAGCTTCTCAGTTTCTCTTTGGCATCCCGGATTCGTCTGTAATGATCTTTATACTCCTCCTTCATCCGGTCGCGTTCTTCCTGGCTTGATTCACTCATGGCCTGCTACGATTTAGTTTTGTCTTTCTTACCAACCGTTTTTTCTGATGTCGATTCATCAGTTTCATCAATAGAAATTGTTTTTTCTGAGCTTTTAACACTTTTGCCCATTTCCTGTTTGAACTGATCAACCAGTTCCTGAGCTCTGATTTTTTCCGCGTTAGCTTCAATCTCCATTGTTTCCGTATCTACGCTATCCAGCGCAATCTCCATGCGGGCTTCGTTTTTAGCCGTTTGCTCATTCAATCGGGTAAGCATTTCATTGTGGGTCTGATCCAGGCCACCCATTTCGAACGATTCAAGCGTATCAGCAACTTTCGCCTGCCATTCAGCCCGCTCACTGGCCCGGAGTGCTTCACGCGCCTCCTTTATCTTTTTATCTTTCTCACGCATGAAGGCTTTTTTCACCTTCTGGGCTTTTTCATACGCTTGTTCTGCAAATCTAAGCTGTTCGTTTGAGTGCTCAAGATTTTCACGCATTTTTTCGAGCTGCAGTGCATATCCCTGAGCCAGATCATCACGGTCGGCATTAATGGCCGATTTTATTTTTGAGGTGACGTCTGTAATGGTCTTCTCATATCGGTCTACTTCTTTGCGAAGCATTATCACATTGGCTTTCACGGTTGCGATATTCTCATTCATCTGAGGAATCTGATCATTCAGCTCACGAATGTTCTGTTCAAGAATCATCTTAGGATTCTCCATAGAGCTCACAAAACCACCAAATATCGATCGAATTGCTCGTATTAATCTATCAAACATAGTACTTTTTTATTTGTGCCCGTTTTCATTTTGTGCGCCCTTTCGAGCATTTATTATAACATCTTACTAAATCAATCTGTAAAAACGATCCGCAGTTATCAAGTTTAAAATAATAATGTATGCTACGATTTATAATCGTGAATTCCATTCCTATCTACTCTGTGTGTGATCTGCTTATGCAGTGCGGGCTGGTTATCCGAAAGAGTAATAGCCTTCAACATATCGTCTTTACATTCTGATATAATCGTTTCATTGTTCGTATGAAGTGTGGCTAATGTTTCATTTTCCTCAATAGAATCTCCAACTTTTTTATGTAAAACCAATCCGGCAGAAGGATCCACATCGTCTTCTTTAGTCCTGCGACCCGCCCCCAGCTCCAAAGAAATCATGCCCATTGCGAAGGCGTCCATTTCAGTAATATATCCGCTTCGTTTAGCTTTAACCGGCTCAATTGTACTTGCCGGTGGATATCGTGTCGGATCTTCAATCACCGTTGTGTCTCCGTTGTGCGCCCGAACGATGTCCACCCATTTAGCAAATGCGGAACCATCGGCCACTGCGTCCTTGCTTTTTTCAATGCCCTCTTCTACAGTTGACGCTTTTTTCCCGAGATAGATCATCGTTCCGGCCAGCAGATGCGTAATCTGCATCACATCGGCCGGTCCTTCTCCTCTCAACCCGTCAATGCTCTCCTTCACTTCAAGCCAGTTCCCGACTGCATAACCCAGCGGCTGCTCCATATTTGTCAAATAGGCTATGGTTTCTTTTCCAAACTGCTCACCGATACCAACCAGTGTTTCTGCCAGTCGCAGAGCATCCTCTTTCTTTTTCATGAAGGCTCCTGACCCAAATTTTACATCCAGAACCAGTGCGTCAATACCTTCGGCTAACTTTTTACTCATAATACTGCCGGCAATCAGCGGAATTGATTCCACTGTCGCGGTTACATCACGCAACGAGTAGAGACGTTTATCTGCAGGGGCAATCTCTTCCGTCTGGCCTGCAAGCACCATATTCTCCGCTTTTAAAATCTCTTTATACCTGTCGAGGGTGATATCTACTGTAAACCCGGGAATAGACTCCAGTTTATCCAGCGTGCCACCGGTATGGCCCAAACCTCTGCCTGAAATCATCGGCACCGGTACACCGCACGACGCAACAATAGGAGCCAGAATCAATGAAAGCTTATCCCCAACGCCGCCGGTTGAGTGCTTATCCACCTTTACCCCGGGTATATCACTCAGGTCCAAAACAATTCCGCTGTGAAGCATCGATTTGGTCAGAGCTGCTGCTTCGTTATCATTAAGACCATTTAGAAAAGAAGCCATCAGAAAGGCACTCATCTGATAGTCCGGAAGAGCATCGCTTGTATATGCATCAATCAGGTTTTTTATCTCAGTTTCTTGCAGCGCTATACCATCTCTTTTTTTTCGTATAAGTGTAACCGGATTGAACGTATGTTTGGGCATATTTTTTAAAAGGAGCTTAATAATTTAAACGTTACCCGCAATGTACAATTTATTGGAAACAAATATGAACATGCTCGGTGCGACATCTCCAATTGATACACCTGACACTGAAATCGTTAGAAATTTGTTTTACACATAGATCAAAAAACCGAGATCTTTAAATAATCTACAAATCACTATTGATTTGTGTAGATCTTTGCTTTGAAAGTTTTTACCATTTAAGAGTTTTGTTTAACCATCTCAGAGATCTGGGTTTTCATATGTCAGACATGTATGATAAACACTCACAACTATCATTAACGCTTTTTGATACATGAAGGTTTTGGCTAATCGGTATTTGTACAACTTCAGACAGATGATGCCAACCTCTGTCGACGTCGATCTTTTTGACCCGACAAATCTCCCCGGCAATGCATCGGAATATGATGCGCTTTTCGTGAATACAACTACGCCGCTGAATGAGACAACACTTCCGGAAACAGGACATATTTCATTTATCGCAACCGGATCTTCGGGAACCGATCATCTGGATTTGGAATATCTGGCATCCCGGGGAATCATCACTGGAGATTCCAAAGGG
>Ga0136599_1000328_pt1 | contig 13549 bp, 13 predicted proteins | sample AntRauMFilla2697_FD_104635 | JGI IMG/M metagenome (GOLD analysis project Ga0136599, IMG submission 104635) | Saline lake microbial communities from Rauer Islands, Antarctica - Metagenome Filla 2 #697 | ecosystem: Environmental > Aquatic > Non-marine Saline and Alkaline > Saline | place... | reverse complement strand
CGATTCGGAATCACTGCTGTCCGAATCCGATGAGCTACGCGAGTCACTCGAATCTGATTCACTACTATCCGAATGGTCAGAACTTGACTCACTCGAATCGGAATCACTTGATGAATCCGACGACTCGCTGCTGTCGCTTGATGAATCGGACGACTCGCTGCTATCACTCGAATCGGATGAGTCACTGGATGAGTCCGATGAACTCGAATCACTTGAACTAGAATCCGATGAACTCGAATCACTTGAAGAGCTGGACGAATCGGATGAGCTGGACGAATCGGATGAGCTGCTTGATGAGTCCGATGAACTCGAATCGGATGAGCTGGAATCGGACGAACTGGAATCGGATGAGCTGCTTGAAGAGTCCGATGAACTCGAATCGGATGAGCTGGAATCGGACGAACTGGAATCGGATGAGCTGCTTGAAGAGCTGGACGAACTGGATGAAGATGAAGAACTGGACGATTCACAGTCGCAAGCCATCACCACCGTCTCACCTTCATAGCTGCCACCGCGCGATGGTGGCGGGGGGCACTCACAGCCTTCGTCGCATGTTCCAGACACCAGTACCCACTGGTAAACGCAATCGCCTGAATCACTCGAATCGGAATCACTCGAATCGGACGAGTCACTGCTATCACTCGAATCGGATGAGTCACTGGATGAGTCCGATGAACTCGAATCACTTGAACTAGAATCCGATGAACTCGAATCACTTGAAGAGCTGGACGAATCGGATGAGCTGGAATCGGACGAACTGGAATCGGATGAGCTGGAATCGGACGAACTGGATGAAGATGAAGAACTGGACGATTCACAGTCAGCCGGGTTTTCAATGCAAAGCCCTACGCCAAGTGATCCATCTAAGCGGACCACTTGCCCGATGTCCGCTTCGCACGTGTGCGTATTCCAGACTTCAAACTGCCAAGGGCCGCCGGTGCCGGGTGCCTGAGCTGGTCCAATCTTCCGGCTGTCGTCAGCGACCCGGTATTGAATTGCAACAGTACCCCGTCCTAGCCGGTTCTTCTTACGGCCCGTGATCTTTGTAAGGGCGACCGCCACTAGGCCAACGCGACCCGTAGCACGGATGCACCACGCGACGCGAGCACCACCGGGGCCATCAAACACGCCAGACAAAGCCACCAGGCCGAAGCCGTGCTTTGATGTGACCACCAGCTCATCCAGTTTGATACCGCAAGGCCAACCGGGTTGAGGCGGGTTCGCGTCGTCAACGCGAAGCATCACCGGCTCATTATCGGCCAAGAGATAGCAGGGTACTTGGTCGCCCTCATCGACCCGGTGCGACCCGTTTGTCGCGATGAGGAAAGGCGACGCGGGGGTGTCGATCCCGAACCGCTGGACGGTCACCTTGGGCCTTGCGTTGTCGCCCCCTGAATCAGCCACAATCGAGAACACTGAGAATGCGGGCAAGTCCTCAAGAGCCACGCCGTCAAAGTCATGGTCGCCCGATCGTCCGGGCATCGCTCCAAGTTGTTCCTCATCGCCTTCACCGCGTCGGTGGTGCTGGTTCGCGGCCGCCCGCCGTGTCAGTTCGTTGAACTCTTCGGCTTTGACAAAGTCACCAGGTTTCTTATTCTCTGGTAACATCACAAACACCCGCAAGGGTTTTCAAGGGTTAGCCCTATGCCGATCGTCGCTTTCACGCGAATGATCTCATCGGCTTCGGTGTCATGTTCGGTGTAGTTGTAAAACGGCAACCGGTTTATCCGTGTCGGTAAGCTACTCTCGTCGATCTGGTTCACAGCGACCATCGTGTCACGCATCATAAATTCCACTTCACCCTCCCCCAACTCAGACCACTTGGGGTTGTAGGCCGGGGCGGGCGTGACCACTTTAGCGACCAGCCCTTGGAACCGTGAGGTGTGAACCACCCAGGCGGTATCGTCTTCATCGTTTGGGGCAACCACCACGAAGAAACACACGCCGAACTTGCTCAGCACGTACTCACCCAACGACGGGCCGCACATCTCGCCTACCCCAGCCACTTCACCGGGCAAGAATCGGGCAATAAAAGGGCAATGACCGGTCATTGCCCGAAGCTCCGCATTGGTGCCCGCCTCAACCGGTTTGCCGTCGTTTGTCGCCAGCCATAGCAGGCCATCTTTGGGACGCTTGGACTGGTTGAACGGTAGCAACGGTGCCGGCTTCAAGCTCGCCCCGATTCCAAACACTGAAAACGTGGGCAAGTTCTCCTCAATCTCAGCATGAATGATCCCCATGACCGGCCGCAACACGTCCACCGTGGCGGTCGCTCTGGCGTCCGTCGCACCGGTTGCATGATGAGGCTCAGCCAACAACCAACGGGCTGTCTGATTGAACTGCTTGGCCGTGATCGGTTCCACGCTTAGACCCCCATGTTGACCAGCGGGGAGAAGCTCGCGAGCGGGTAGTTCTTGTAAATTGTGTCTGTCTTATATACGACCAGCTCTTCGTAGGATTGCGACTGAGCCCGCCAAAACTTGTTCCACGTGGACGGCTTGTAACTGAACTTCACCCGCACCGTCCAGCTTTGGCCGCCGGTTGTGCTTACGCTTCGGCTCATGTGTGGGGGCGTGTAGAGGAGGGTCTCTGGGGCGAAACCGAAGGGCAGCAACTCAGAATCGATAGCCCCCGAGTTGACGTGCCCAACCAGTGACAACAACGAAGCCGGTGGCGACTGGACGAAGTAGAACGTCTTGACGTAGTTCAGCCCCCGGACCAGCTTACCCGGTGCCTCCGCTTCCAAGAGCATGTCGCCGCCCGCTTCGGTCCAACGGAAGTCCCGGTGGTCCATCGTGAGGAACTCAATCGTCGGCTCAATCTCTTCGCTGAAGATCTTTTCGCCGCCGTCTTTCTTGCGGTGTTCTTGACTATAGTTGATCGTTACGAGGGCATCTTTGTAGTTGAGGAACCCGCCGCTGCTTATGCTCCCGCTGCCTCCACCGACAAGCCCGTGCGGTTGCACTGAGCAAGACTTCGCGAGCGGTGCAACCAGCGGACTGAGGTGGGGCCACGGGCGGGCGTTCAACAGCACGTCCGAGATAAGAGCGTGCCGGGCGTTCCAATCGCACCGCACGGTCACGGAAGCCCCTAGCCCATCAAGGCTAAAATCCTCTTTGACCGTGTGGTCCTCTTCGTAGCATTCTATGACTGAATATCCCATCGGTTTATCCTAGTGTTCCTCTTAGGGGCAGGGCTCTTGAAACGCCCTGAGCGATGGCAACAAAATCACCCATCTTGCCGTCGATGTCTCCAAGCACTTGGGCGTAGGGGTCAGGTTCATTCACTTCGGGCTTAGGCTTCGACTTCTCGCGTTCAATCCGCTCCGTTGCATCGACTAGGCCACCGACCAGTGATTCGCGTAACCCGCTCAAGGTATCCGGATCGAACGTCAGCAAGTCCGGTAGCTGAGCGATCATTTCGCCGATCTTCTCAGCACCAGCACCAGCCAACGCCCCGAGGTCAAGCTCTTCATCGAAGAACCCGGCGGGCATGATGTCCTCAATCTTTTTGACCATGTCGCCGAGTAGCTGGTTGCGTAGTTCATCCTTCGCCATCGCTTCGGTGTGGTCACGCTTGCCCGCTGCGGCTTGCTGGATTCGGTCGTGTAGGTTTTCAAGTCCTTCCAGCTTCGCGTCCGGGGCTTCCTCCTTCTTCTTCTCTTCGGGTGTCTTGTCTTGCTTCTCTTTGGGCTCAGCCTTGGGTTTCTCCTTTTTCTTGAACTGGTCAGGGTCAACATCGTCCGCGTTGTCGTCGCCGATGTCGGTATCCTTGACCCCTGATTTCGCTTTGTCCATGTTGTCGTTGAACGCTCCTACCATCTTCATCGCTTGGTCGGCTAGGTCTTTCTCGAGCGATAGTTCTAACTCGCTCTTCTTACGCTCAGCGATCTTGGGTAACTCATCCAGCGTGGCCTCAAAGCCTTCCGTGAGAGCAACAAATTCAAACTCGCCTTCGCCGCCGCTCATCCAGTCCCAAAAGGTTTTGAAGAACCCTGTCACGTTCTTCCCCATGTTCTCCATGACGGTGTTGGTGTAGTTGTTGATGTCGGTGAAGATCTCTTGCCAGTTGTCAGCGAACCATCGCAACAGTTCCGGCACGACTTCGGTGAAGATGTGCTTGAAGTCTTCACCAAATGAAACCAGTGACAACGCCGTCGAAGTGACCGCTATGTCCCACGTCGTTTCCCATTCTTGAATCATTGTGGACGACGCCATCAACACGCCTAGCAACGTGTCACCCCATGAACTGGTCTCGGTTGCGCTGTCGGCTAGCTTGCCGCTCGCGCCGTCCGCGCTTCCACCGAACGTCTCAAGCCATCCGGCGAAGGTTTCCAGAATCGTGACCGCCCCTTCCATCACGGGCATGAGTTCTTCAAGGGCACTGATAAGAACCCTGCCGATACTTTCGCCCGTGTCACCGATGCGGTTCTTGAGTTGGTCCATCTTGCCGCCGAATGTGCCGGCCGCGTCGCTCGCTGCCCCGCCGACTTGATTCGCTAGCTCATCCAGGATGACCCGTTGGGCACCGGCCACGTCACCGGTTTTAACCAGGTCACGGATAACATCCTGCTGAGATTGTGAGAACGTAACGCTGGCCTCGCTCATCGCGAGCATCCCCCGCACCGGATCGTTCAACGCCTTGCCCAACATCTTGGCCGCTGAGTCCGCGTCGCCGCCCATGACGTGGGACAGGTCCAAGGCTGCCTCAGTGGCGTCCAAGAACACGTCGCCCCGGACGTTGCGGAAGGTTGCCATCAACGCCTCGACGCCGATGATTGTCTCATCGCCTACGGTCGTGATGTTCTGCAAATTCGCGGCGTGCTGCTTTAGCTGTTCGGCGGTAAAGCCCGCTGCACCGCCGGTAGCACGGATGACGCTTTCCAGCTTTTGCTCGGCCTCTGCTTGCTCGTTGGCAAGGCTAATCATCTGCCCGCCTACTTCGATGGCCTTGCCCGCCGCACCGATAAGCCCATCGACGATTGCCTTGCCCGCCGCGAACGCACCTCCGGCCACCAGCCCCAAGGCTCCTGCCATCTTCAATGCCCCACCCGTACTGGCACCGCCTAGCACGCTGCCAAGGCCGCCCCCTGAATCTTTGAGGCTGTCCAGCTTCTCTTGAGCTGCCCCCAGGCGTTCCCGCATCGCTTCCAGGTTCGCGAATAGATCCTCGAAGCCTTCCATATTGACTTCGACGTTGAGCGGGTCAGGGTCGATCGTCTCAACCGTGACGGGCTCAGGGTCCGGCACCTCAACCACGACCGGGTCAGGGTCGATGACTTCGACGACCACGGGTTCGGGATCTGGTACTTCAACAACGACCGGGTCCGGGTCGTTGACTTCGACTTCAACCGGTTCGGGCTCTTCCACCTCAACGACAACCGGCTCAGGCTCAACGACTTCGGCCGGGACAACGACCGGTTCAGGCTCTTCAACTTCGACGGGCACGTTGACCGCTGGAATGTCCGCCGTGATGTCGCCAACGTCTTCAATCTCAATCGGCACGTTGACCGGCGGCACGTCACCGATGGCGTCTTCAATCGCGTTCACCTTATCGACGGATTCGTCGATGGTGTTTAGCAGGTCGTCGTTTTCGCCAACGACTTCAATGCTTACGCGGTCTTTAGCCATTGCTAACCCTGTCCCTTAGGAATCGACGGTACTCTGCCTCGGTGGCGAACTGTGCCTCGTCGCTATCGGCACCGCCCAGCATGGCCAACTGAGCGTAGGGCGTCATCTCAGCGATGTCGCTAGGGGTGTACCCGTAAAGCCGGGCTAGTGCCCGGTAGATTTCTTTCTTTTTTGGGCGGCTCGTCGCCGGGCGTTCCGGCTTTGGCCCTCCCCCGGCGATTGCTTGGTTGCCCCCATGTTCACGCTTTGCCAATGGTCAGCACCACGCGATGCGTTTTCAGGATCGACCAGCAGCAACCGTTTCAGTTCCGCGTGGGTCAGCTCAGGGTGGTCGTCCCGCATGGATTGCCACAACACCCTGCTCAAGCCGTCAATGCAAGCGATCATCCGTGAGCCCTGCCCGCCGTCCATCATGTCCAACGTCGCGACAACGCGGAGGGCAGCTTCGGCGGCTGCCTTTATCATCACTTCGTTGGTCAGGTTCGCGACGCTTTGCTCCATTCGTTCCATGTAGGTAGAACGAAGCCAAGCGTTGATCTCATCCATATCGGCGTCGCTGAGGGGCCGGGTCTGGTATTCCTGGCTCCCCTCAGGGGTGCGGATCTTAAACGGTATGCGTGCCCTGTTCAGGCGGTTGTCGGTGATGCTCATCCCTATACCTTATCGGATGAGCATCACCGCTTTCAAGAGGTCGAATTACAACGCCGCAACACCCCAGAACAACCCGCCACCCGGTAGCAGAATCCGGCCCACGTCGTCGCCCTCTTTGGCTCCGTTCATGGTCAGGTTCAAGGTCCGCTTGGTGATGTCTGCGGTTTCTACGTTGCACGTGATCCCCGTTGACTCCCCAAGGTGCCCCCACGTCAGTTCATAGTGATCCATGAGGGCATCATCCGCCGCGTTCAGGGACGTGTAGAACTTGCACACGTAGTCGTCTTGAATGACGGGGGCCAAGCCTCCAAGGCTTTGCTGCGTGATGGCTGCGTTCCAGTCGATGTTGCCGGGACGACGACGCACCCAGCAAAACCCATCTTCCACGGTGTCGCTGTTCACGTAGGCTTTCGGGTCGCTCTTGATCGTCAGCACGCATTGCTCAACATCGGGCAGGATTGCACCGACTTCAATCTTCAAGCCGCACGGCGAAGGGGCGAAGGGTTGGGTGGCGTCGCCGCCGACACCGGCTCCCTTGGTCAGGGCTCCGTTGCTCGCGAAGCTGGTAACGTAGCTGAGGATCTCTTGCGTTGAAAAGTTCCACGTGATGGCGGTTTGCGTGATGAACGCGGAACCCGCAAAGCTAACCGCCGCACCGCCCCCGTCGTCACCTGTTGACACGCTCAGGGCGATGATGTCGTTGGGCATAGCGTTAGGCGTTCCGTACCCTGCGAACGATCCGTTCCAATCGCGGGCACCGCGTCGGGCACCCATGCCTCCTTGAGTATTGGACGCCGCGAATTTCTTCACGTCGCTTGTCTCGTTTAGCGTCCATTGCTTGATTGTGCTTTGACCGTTGACACTGCCGAAACGGCCACTGATTGGCAAGCCCATAGTGTTCTCCAGAGTTAAGGTTGTGGTGGTGTTGCCGCCGTGACCATCTGATCGGTGGCCGTTAGGATTCGGGTTTCAAAAGACTGTACCGCGGACCAGCCACGAATGTTCGACACCCTGAGCAACTCAGACTCCCCCGCCCGTGCGTCAATCAGGTGGATCGACTTGAGGAACGGAACACCTCCGAATGATAGACCTTTGAGCCGTGCGTGCATTCGCACCATGCTTTCCAAGATCGTCCACGATAGCGGTAGCAATATCTCATCGATTCGCATGTCGCCCGTGGTCAGTACCCAAGTCCACCGCACCGCGAACTCCGAAGAGCTGGACGTGCTGCGTAGGCTTCCGCTGAATCCTTCGTAGGTGAGGATCAACTCAGGCAGGTCCGCCGCTTGTACCTTCGTCCGTGCCCGTGCATGTCCGGGGTGGTCTGCATTGAACTTGACACGGTTGGCCGCCTTCACCATTTCGGTGAACTTCGGATGTTCCTCTAAGCCGGTCCAGAATCCAGCGTAGAGTTGAGTCAGCGGGTCAGGTTCAATAGGGTCAGGCATCAGTGTACTTACTCAAGGCGTCGAGAACGTCCGTCGCCATCTGCTTGATGAGGCTTTGAGGTGGCAAGTCTATCACGCGGCGTGTCGGAAGGTTACCCATGCCGTCGTGATGGTATCGGGCAACCGTGCCGATCGTTGGACCTTCGGGGTAAGCCCCAGGGCCGCCGATGCCGTATTCCACGCCGTCCGGGATTCGCGTTTGAAGCTGTCCCGGCAAGCTGGAATAAACGGCGTCCAGTGAATGAAACATCGGGCCGAAACGCCTCAGGATAGAAACGGGGGTGCGTGACCCTAGCCGTTCCTTTTCCCGTTCCGTTGCTGGCCTCAACCGATCCCACTCACCACCGCCACGGCTCAGCTTGGCAAACCGTTCTTGCCAATAGGAACGAAGCCGAAGACCCCATCGGCGAACAATCAAATCGCCCGCACCGCCTCCCCGTGTAAACAACCCGGCCGCTTCATTCCTAAAGCGGTCTAGGTTGTCCAGACGGATGACGACGCGGCCCGCCACGCTTATGTGGCCCGGCCTTGCACCAGGACGGCGGGACGCTTGCAAATGTGAAGCGGGTTCGTCTGGCTTTCCAGTTCAATCCCGCGATCAAATTTCATGCGTTCCTGCTTGGCGTAGAACTCACGTCCCGAGGTGTTGACCGTCTCTTCGTAGTCCGCTGGGGCGTAGTACGTTTGAAACAGTCCGGGCACTCCGGTAGGGAAGAACCGGGCCTCATCGGCGTCCACAAAATCGCGGTCGCCAACCTTGCCTCGGTAGTTCTCCCAACGGATTCCGCCCCACTCAAAGACGTTGCCGTCGCCAATCTTTTGGGTGCGATAGTACGCTCCCTGGTTCCACTCACGGTAGCTCTCGCGAACTTCCGGGTGCTTCACCAGCTTGTCGAAAAACACGTCCCCACAAAGGGCGTGGATGCCGTCAAACGTATCCGCTCCCAAGGCGTCGCGAATGTATCGCGTCACGTCGGTACAAAGCTGTAGGAACGACCCGTCATCGTCAGCGGTACCGTCGAACTCAACCGCGAAGTTAAACAACTTCTCAGTGATTCCGAAGGCGTCGAAGAGGTCAAAGAGCAACGTCCCGTCAGCGTCCAGGATCTCACCACGCAACGCACCGGCCCGGTGGTATTCGTGAGTGACTTCGTGGTCTTGTCGCATTTCGGTCAGCTTCTCGTTCACGACTGACGTGTACGCTTCGACCGCGTCCTCAGCACCGAAGGCCCGAACGCCTTGGACCTCATCCGCGATGACCGCATCCTCCACCGCGATGTGGGGAATGCCGAACGTGCGGACCCGTCGCTTGCGTCGGCTGTTCGTGTTACCCGTCGTTCCGCGTGGGGATGTTTGCAACAGCGACAACTTGCCGTTCCGCTCTTCGATATGAACCGAAGTGGTGCGGACGGGCTTAGGTGTGAACAGCCCGAGCTGCCCGATACGGGCAGGCTTGTAAGGCAGTAAGTTGATTGCCTCCGTCAGCGACACCACGCCGAAGATGTCCCGGTTGAAGATGTCTAGCATCCTGAATAATCCTTAATCGGTAAGGTGTGCCGCTGGTGCAAACGGCGGAAGTTTGAAAAACCGAAACGCTACGGCTTAGGTGGTTTGGATGTTTTGCTGCGTGTGTTCGTCAATGACCTTGATGCCAACGACGGCCAACGCGGCCACGATAGCATCAACATCGAACACCGCCGAAGCGTGGTCAAGTGTGGGCAAGGCTGCCCGGTTGACGATTGCAGGGCCTTGGTTCAGCACAGCGATCCCACGGACGCGAGTGATGAACTCAGCCCACGCGGTTTCTTGTACGCGGCGTTGATCCAAAACCAGTCCATTGCATTGTGCCTCTTCGGCTGCTTGCAAGACAGTCATGCTTCCGTCGGCCGCAATGGCAACCGGGAAGCCCAGCACGCTGACGGGCGGTGGATCTTGGGCAGCGGTCAACTGAGCGGGCTTCACGCCAACCCGGCAATACCGGTGGTCCAGTTCCATCTTGATGAGGTCGCCCAACACGGGCAGGGATTCTAAGGTGGTCGCCATTTCGATCTCCGAAGGTTCGGCAGGGGTTCAGGGGTAAGGGTCGATCGACCGCAAGGCTTAGCGGCTTACCGCTTCGCGGCTTCGGCTCGTTTCTTGGCGTTCTTGGTGAGGGCATTCTCATCATCGGCAACCGTGGGCAACTTGTCCCGCGTCTGTCCGCCGGTCGTTTCGCTCAGTGCGATGGCTTGGTTAAGCTCCAGGGCTTCCAGCACGCCGTCAAACTGATCGGTGAAGGTGCCGTCGTTGCTCAGGGCGAGCCCGACCTTTTCCTTGCTCGCGTACTTCTCTTTCAACGCCTTGGCGGCTGCTGGTGTGATCTTGCCACGCTGGACAAGCCCTTCAATGTCGCCCTCACGGTTGCGGACGGCCATCGTCACGAATCCAGCGGCAAGAGGTGCGGGCTGGTTCTTCTCATCGACCGCCGGGGCCGCCGGTGTGTCCGGTTTCTTAGGAGGGTCTGCGGGCGTCGCCTCGCTCTTCGCTTTCGTCAAGGCGTCGTCGTGGTAGGCTTCGATCTGCGTTTGCACTTGGTCATCCGTCGCGTTATCGGCGACGGTCAAACCTAGTTTCTTGGCGTAGTCGCGTAAGGCCATGTCTGTCTCCGGCTTTGGGGTTTCAGGTTCGTAGGATGCGGCGATGGATTCACTTGGATCTAGCCCCGGAATGACCGGGTAGTCCGTGAACGCCACGTGTCGAATGGGATACTTGTACCGCTTTTCGTCGGTGCCTGTCCACTCATCGGGCACAAAGATTGACACGTCCGAAGCCTTCAAATCTTCGGTGGCCTTTTGATCTTTGAAGTTGAAGTGAGCGAACAGGGCATCGCGACCCTTGGAATCGTAGCCGCGTTCAAACTGGACGACTTCGCCACGCTTCGCTTCGGGATCTTCGGTGTGCCCCTTTGGCATCGGAATACCGACACCGGCGGCAATCATTTCGTTCCCCGTTCGCGACCAATGGTCCAGCACTTTCGGATCAACCGCAAAGCGTAGAATCTTGCCGCCTTCGCGTTTGGTGAACTTGCCGCAATACATTAGCTGCTTGCGGTGCGTCGCCTTCGGCAAAGTGGATAGGCTCAGGCCGTCACACTCCGGCGGTTGTTCGTAAAGTAGGTCCATGATCCAGGTGTACCCTTAGGCTATTTGATACGTTCAACGGTGAGCGTGAGAACACGACGGCCACGCACACGGGCGTAGCGTCGATCGATGATTCTATACCGGGCACCCGGCGGATAAATCACCCGTCCGTCTTCCATCGGCAGAACAACGTCACCGGCTCGCGTTCGTAGCCGGACGATGACTTCGGGGAGGTTGATCTCACCTATCGCATCACCCAAGACGGGCGTACCGATGTGCGGGTCGTCGATCTGAATCGGTTGACCTTTCTTCAAACTCTTCCCCAACTCCCAACCGATAATGCTAACCAACGCGGCACCCATATAAAAGGTGGCACGCTTGACGGCTTTACTGTTCTTGATCTCAGCCGCTAACGCCTCACGCTCTTCGGGTTTCAGCACCAGCACACCGCTACGCTTTGGCCGCGTCGCGATGTCGGCGACAACTTGCGGGCGTAGTTTCTTCTCGATGGTTGGCTTCGCGTCCGGCTCCGTCTTGGGCTTGCCTTCACCCTTTTGACCAGCACCCTTTGCGGGCGTGTTGGGTGATACCTTCGGCTTCGGAGGGCTGCTTGTGTTGAACACCTCACCAGGGTTTAGGCTGAAGCCTGCATCTGGTCCAGCGGGGCGGGGCGGGTCGTCGCCCTCTTTGACTTCCTTGGGCTGGACCGGCTCCCGGTCCTCAAAGATGGGGATGATGACGCATCGACAATTCCACCCGTTGGGCGGCCAATTCGTCGCCCAGAACGGGTGGTCTTTTGGTAGCGTCGTGCCATCCATCGCCACGTGATCGGGTCGCACACGGCTATCGCCTACGCTGACGTATTTGTAGCCCCAAAGGATCTCATCGACTTCGGGCGTTTGGTAGCCGTTCCATTGCCCCGCGTGGTAGCTGATTGCCGCCTGCGTGTTGAAGATGGCGTCCACTTGATGCGTTGAAACGTCGTGCAGCCCCAAGTCGTTGACGGCTTGCCGGAATTGCTCGCGTGCCTCAGTCGGTCGGACCCTGTTCTCAATTAGGTCCGTGAGCGTTTCGCGGAGCGATCGTTCGACGCGGTCGGTCGTTGACTTGACGACCCTGAGGACGTCCGTTTCATAGGTCTGCTCCAGCTCAGTCACGTCCATATCGAGCTGCAATTGTAGAACGCTGAGCAACTCATCGAACGATAGGCGTAGCTGTCGGTTCCGCTTCACTTGGACGGATGCCATGACTGAGCGAACACCCAGCAAGTGAGACACAATTGCCCCACGCATAACCGAACGCTGCATCTGAGCGGCGAAAACGTCCGCCCCGAAGTTGTTGACTTGTCCGGTCGTGTACGCACGCATCGCCCGGCGTAGTAGCTGAGCCACGGCGGCCTTCACTTCGATCCGGCCAAGCCGCAAGACTTCGCGGCTGTCTTTATCGAATGACACACCAGTCGTCCTCATCCTCACGGAACACACCCGGCACGTTACCGCCGATGCGAGGCATGAGCGACGATTCAAAGTTACCGCATTGAATCGACTTGAGCCGCTCCGCTGCCAGCTTGCGGTGCTTTTGCATTGGGTCCACCTTGCCGTCGTCGGTGTCATCAAACCCGCGAGCATCGTGTACGCTCAGACCCGCGAACCGGGCGATAACATCACGCACCACCAGGGACGATAAAGCCGATTCAGTGTTGACCTTTCGGCTCAGTGATCCAAGCACGTACTCAGTAGCGACCGCGATAGCGTGATCGATCCGGGTGTTGATCGTTTCGGCGTTCTCACCTTCGGCGTCCATGTCTGCCCACCGCCGGACGTTGACTTCGCCGAATAGCCGGTATAGTTCCGAACGTGTGACGCTTCCTTCCGTCAATACCCCCTCACCATAGTATTCCGTTGCGTAGGTCATTAGCTCGTCACTTTGGTGATTGTCTCATTGAGTTGATCGGCGGAGGCCGTGACCTTGTCCCGTTGAACCGTGTCTCCATACTTCGGCACGGCATCCAACGACCCATTTTCTCGCTCGATGCGATTGCTGATCTCTTCCACACTAGGCACATTGCCTAGTGCGGAAAGCACATCTTCCTTGTCTGCGGTCGCTTCGGCTCGCGTTACAATCAATGCAGTGATCCGGCTGAGCAGCGTCGTGATGCCGTTAGCGATGGTAGCCGCCGTTGTCGCGAGTGCTCCGTTGTCCGTGCCTCGCATCACTGTATCAACTCCGCCATGACTACGCCAGATGACTGCCGGATAACTCACGTCGTCAATCACCGGAGTAGCTTTTAGCTCCAGTTCGTCAGTCCGTGCCCACCCGGCTCCATTCGTCCAAACAAAAGAATATTCGCCACTATTGGCCGTAGCCGATACAGTGACGCTCACGCCACTTGCAGACCGCACACCTGCGATGACTCGATAGAGTATTGCTGTGATGGAAGTCGGTGCTGCTGGCACGCCATCCTTGTAGACCGTCTCGGAAACCGACATTGATTGTCCTGGGGTAATCATGTACCGAGTCTCCGTTGTCTGCCGATGCCGGTGAATCGTGGGTCTGGCCAATTTGGATCAATCCCGTTGTCTGAGATATTCCATCCAATTGCTAGTAGTGCGTCACGGCTAGGTTTACCTTGGTACGTGTATTTCGACGAGCCTCCGTGCATCGGAACTCCAGACCGTGGTGACGATGCGAGCAATTGATT
>Ga0136599_1000322_pt1 | contig 13661 bp, 15 predicted proteins | sample AntRauMFilla2697_FD_104635 | JGI IMG/M metagenome (GOLD analysis project Ga0136599, IMG submission 104635) | Saline lake microbial communities from Rauer Islands, Antarctica - Metagenome Filla 2 #697 | ecosystem: Environmental > Aquatic > Non-marine Saline and Alkaline > Saline | place... | reverse complement strand
TTTTTTATGATATTAAATATTATATAAAATAATCATAAAAAATAATTAATAATTAATAATTATAATTAATTATTTTTTATGATATTAAATATGATGAAAAAGATAAATAAAATAATTATATTATATATAATAAAAATAATATATAATATAATTAAAATGGAAATGACAAAACAATATAAAGAAAAGATGATAAATAGTTATAATAAATTAATAAAAGAGATAGAAAAGGAAATAACAATATTAAAAGAAAATAAAATAAATGATAAAGATTACGAATATATAATAAAAAGGAATTATGAATTAATAGAAGAAATAGAAGAAGAAATAAATAAAATTAAGATGTAGATTTAATATGAGAGATGATTAATTTAATAATAAATATTTTTTTAGTATACATAGAGAATTTACGGGGATTATCAATAATAGAATTATAATAATTAATAATATCTTTACGTTTAATATCTTTAAAATGAGAATTAATATAATCATCATATAAGGAATCATCAATATTAATCATATGTGAACAATGAGAATTAATAATAATATTAATATCATCAGAATCAATAACGGGAGGGGGGATAATATCATTAGGTTCAATATTAATAACATTAGATGATTTATGATTATCTAATTTAATATTAATATCATTTAATTTAATATTAATATCATTAAATTTAATATTAATATCATTTAATTTATGAATAATAGTATCAAGATTGGTATTATAATTATCATTAAGTGAATCAAATTTAGAATTGATTAAATTAATTAAATTATCATAATTGATATTATTAATAGGTGTATTAGAATTAGTATTAATGATATTATCAAGTTTAGTATTATAATTATCATTAAGTGAATCAAATTTAGAATTGATTAAATTAATTAAATTATCATAATTGATATTATCAAGTTTAGTATTATAATTATCATTAAGTGAATCAAATTTAGAATTGATTAAATTAATTAAATTATCATAATTGATATTATTAATAGGTGTATTAGAATTAATATTCTTAATAATAGGATTATTAATAACAGATATATTAAATGAATTATCATTATGTAAATTTAAGAATTGGGAAATATGAATATTAGTAAGAGTACGATAATTAAGATTATTAGATTTCAACCAATCGATAAATACATTATCATATTTGGATTTAATTTGAGAATATAATTTTTTAGACATATTTTATTTAAATAATTATTATATATTTGATACTTTTATAATTAAATATATAATAAAAAAAAATAATCAAAAATAATTATTTTTTATGATTAAATGAAAATAAATATAAAATTAAAAACCAATATTAATTTGATTAAGGAAAGGGTAAATATTAATTAAATTATCAATTTCATTTTTAATATCAGATTCTTTAATTTTAAGAGTTTTTAACTTATTGATAATCTTATTTTTTTCATATTCAGATAAAGGTTTATTATCAATCTTTCTATTATTATTTTTATTATTCATTATTTTATAATAATAAATAAAATAATTATTATATATTTGAAAAAAAAAAGTATCAAATATATAATAACAATATATATAAAATGAATGAATATGACCTTAATAAATTGTTTATATAATAGTATTTTAGCATACATAGATATGGGTTCAACCCATAAATATATAAAATAAAAATAAATAAAAATCAAAATTATAAAGAATCAGAAATATTAGTAGGATTAGAATTATCAGTATTAGATTTTGAATTTAACCTATCAGTTAATAATTCGAGTTCTTTAACTTTAAGATGAGAGTATTTACGCTGTTTATCATTAGGGTTAGAATTATTATAATCACGAATAATTTTTAAAAGTTTATCACGTTTAGTAATTTTTCTAACTTTAGGTGTAGGTTTAGAATCAGAAGTAACATCAGGTGATAATTGAATATCAATATTATCAGAATTATTGGACATTTTTATTTATATAAATAAAATATTTATAATTTTTAATTATATAAATAATAAAAAATAATAATCAAAAATAATAATTATTTTTTGATTATTATGTTTGATTAAAAATATATATCATTCATAAATATATTGAATTAAATTAGATGCATTACGTTTAATATCACGTAAAATATACGAATGGTCATTAAAAGATAAAATAATTTGATTATTAATATCATTACGACAATAAGGACAATTGGTATTATGTAATTGAATTAAACAAGATTTACATAAAATATTATGACAAATATTACAATTAATATGAGGGGTATTAATAACAGAATCATCACATAAAATACAATTAATATCAACAATATCAACAATATCAAATAAATTAATATCACCAATATTAGTAATATTACCATCATCATTACTATTATTATTATTATCATCATTATTATCATCAACAATATCAAATAAATTAATATCACCAATATTAGTAATATTACCATCATCATTACTATTATTATTATTATCATCATTATTATCATCATCATCATTACTATTATTAAATATATTATTAATATAATCATACAAAGAATTAATAGAAATTGTTATATTATTATTATTATTATTAATATTAGAAGTAGTATTAATATTAGTATAAATATTATGAATATAAAGGTCAATATTATCAATATTCATAATATAATTATGAATATTATCAAAGTAATTAATATCCATATTAAAATGATTATCAATATAATCAATATGATGAGTATTAATAAAATAGTGAGTATCAATAAAACGTAAAATAGAAAGAATATAAGAACGATTAGAAATTAAAAGATAGTGGAAATGAAGAGAATTAGATAAAATAATATGATAAATAATGACATGATTAATATATTTAATATAATTATTAATATGAAGTTGATTAGTATTATTAATTTTATCAAGAATGATAGAACAATAAGAATTTAAATTTAAAATAATATGATTAATATAAATATTAATATCAAAATTATTAAAAATGTTATTAATATAAGTAATATAATATGGGTCATGAATATGAATATTAAGATAATCAATTAATTGAGATTTAATAAAAACGGAAAGTTGAACCATATTATATAAATGTGAATTTTATATATATATATAAAAAATATAAATAATAAATAAATAAATTAAGTAAAAGATATATATGATAAATCGTTTTTAATATGGTCATAGATATATAAAATACCATTTTTAAAATCATTACTAACATTAGATAATTTATTATGTAATAAATCGATAATATAATGACCAGGTTGAGATTCTTTAAAATAAATAGCGACAGATATAAAAACAGATATAAAAACAGTGATAGTACCAAGATAAATAAGAATAGGCATAGTAAAAGTATAAGTAGAAGCTAAAACAGGACTAATAAGACTAATAAGACCAGAAACAGAAACACCAGTAAATAATAATAAGACCCAATCAGCAAAATTGATATTAAAGACTAAATTAACCCAATATTTATTAATAAAATTAACAACATAAACTAAAAAATCCTTAGAAGCAAATAATAATTTACTAAGATATTTAATAAAACGGTTATCAAATAAAAAAGATTTAATAGTATTAAATAATTTTTGTAATTTAGATGGAAGAGATAATTTATTAATTAATTGTAATAAACGATTTTTATATTTAATAAAATACATATAAAAAGATTGAGAATAAGAGTAATTATTAATATCTTGTGCGACTTGTATAAATTTTTCATCAGATAATAATTTATCACCTTGATTGAAAGCATCATATAAATCTTTTTCAGTAATGAAATTATTATCATATTTATTAATAATATTAGTAAATGCATTATCAACGGTTTCATAAATTTTGGCATCAATATTTTTTATATCATCAGAAACATTAGATATAACAGATTCTGCATCAGATTCAATAGATGATAATTCATCATCAACACGTTCATAAATATATTCAGTAAATTTAGGAATAAAAGAGCTCATTTTATATATATTAATATAATATAAATAAAATATTATATTAATATATACATAAAATAAAAATGAATATGAATAATATGTATAAAAATTATTCAATATAACAGAATAAAATTACATTTTGACCATTAACATTAATAATATTATTATAATAATCATGTAAATTACAAGTAATATTAGGAATATAATTAGAATTAGGATTAATAGATAAAACGATATCATTATTATTAATATTAGTGATAGTGTTTCCAAAAATAAAATTACCAGTATTAATATTATTGATATAACCATGAGTATAATTATTAATATTTAAAGGTTTATAATTAAGAATATTATGTAAATTATCACTATTAATATAAACATTATCAATATGTTTATTTAAATTATAAACATTGGAACTAGTATAACTATTTTGACCTGTTAAAGTTTGTGTGGATGTAAAACCTAATAAATCTAAAAATGGTGTATAAACTAAATCATAATTGGCTGCTCTAGAAATAGTAGTTTTAAAAGTGGGAATATCAAAAGTAATAGTGGTACCTGCTATTTGTGTTTCAATTTGAGATTTGAGAGAGTTAATATCATAATTTTTAATAGGAATAGTATAAATATTACCATCAATATTAAAAGAATTATTATAACTATAAATATTATAAAAAGTATAAGGAATCGACCAATCATAAATGACTAATTTATTAAAATTAGTTAAATCGACATTCAGATTATTATTATTACTATTTATAACAAAATATTGTCTCATTTTTATATATAAATATATAAAAAAAATAATAATTTATGATATTATATATATAATTATGTTGTTGAGTAAATTATTTGTTCAATTTCGAATGTAGCATAGGGATTAAAATATAAACTATCATCACTAGAAAGTGTACCAGGTCTACTATTAACGGTATCAACAGTCCAACCATTTTGAGGTGATAAATCGGTATTATCTGAGTCATGGATATTATTGTCAGGAGAAGAACGTAAGGTAATTTGACGTCTACCATAAAAAAGAAATACGAAATTATTATTACCACCATTCCATTTTAAACCACCATTTAAATAAGATGAAGGAGTAAAACGACCACCTCCACCTTCAAGACCACCACTATTCCATCGACCGTATGTTTCATCTAATAACCAATAATTTATATCATTAATTCCAGGGTCATAATCATTAGATATAAGACCTCTTAATTGATATGTTACACCATCGGAACCAACACCATTCATTGCTTCTTGGATATAATGTAAACGACAATATATAATACTATAAAAACCAGTAGGATTAGGTTTAGGAATATAATTATAAAGACCAAGTTTAAAAAAATTGGTACCATCAGCAGTCAAAATGTTATTTTTTAATAATTGAACTCTGAACTGTTTTTTATATATAACTTCACCATCAAAATAATTTATATTACCTATATCAGATGGTAAAGTTAATGTTTTAGTTGATAAATCAAGTGTATTAGCTAAATTATCAGCAGTAACACTACCTTCAGGTAAAGTTATAGTTTTACTTGCTAAATTTAATGTATCAGTCATTTTCTGAGGTGTGATACTTTGATTTTTAATCATACTACTTAATATAGATTCATAAGGTAAACCTAAAGCAGTATCAACATTAAGAGTATTTAAAAATAGAGTATTTAAAATGGTAGTGTTACCTTCACTATTAATAGACAAAATATTAACATCATTATTATTAGATAAACTAAAAGAATTATTATATTTAATAGTATTTGTAGATAAAGTACCAGAAGCATTAATATTACCAGAAGCATTAACATCAACACAATTAATATGACGTAATAAATCCAAATCACCTGTATTCCACCTAAAAACTGCCAAATTTCGATCTACTTGTAATTGACTACTCATAATGGTAAAATCAGGACCATTTTTTAAATAAATATCAGTGTAATCATCAGTAGAAGTACCACCACGTAATAATATAATATTACCAGAATCATTACCACCATTAGTAATATTACTATGTAAAGTTAAATTGGTTATACCAGCTTTTTTAATTAAGAAATCATTATCGGTCTCAATAATGGAATCATCAATTTTTAAATTTTCATTAACATTTAATGTACCCGTAATATCAACACCTTCATTTTTAATACGTAATTTTTCGGAATCATTATAATCAAATATAAGAGGATTATTATTTAAAGATTGAATATAATTACCATTATCAGTTGTATTATGTAATATTTTTAATTGTGTTGTTCCATCTTCATTAAAAGATAATGTAGGAGAAGAAGATTTATTAATAATAGCATTAGATTCAATATTAAAAATTTCACTGAATATATCAAAAGGTTTACTAGTTAAAATATAATTTCTACCTCTATATTGTAAGGGTGATTGACTATTACCAGTCCCTATATACCATGATGAATTTTCATCATCTGTAAATTCCATTGTTGAATAACCAGAAGAACTAAGATTTTTAAACTCTATAATATCAGATGTATTATTAGAAGTAACATTAATTTTATTAGTTTTAGTTATAGAATCCAAATTTATATCACTACATTTAATATCACCACTAAAATTAGCTGTTGCAGTATTAAATAAAATTTTATTACCTCCATCTGTATTATCATAAGATATATAATTATTTAAATTATTAAATGTATCTGTAAAATATAATTTACCTTTATTATCTTCTATACTTAATAACTGATTACCTGTTATTTTAAAATCATCTGATATATTTTTTTCTACATTATAAGTTATTTTATTTTTATCTATTGTTATTACATTAACACCATCAATATAAAATTTTAATTCACCATCTTTATATATATCACCTAATAATTTAATATTATTATTTGGTAAATCATTAATATTACTTAATATTTGGTCAATATTAGTAATTTTATTAGGGAAAATATACACCATATTTTATTATATATATTTAAAATTATTTTATAATATAATAAAATATGTTGTATATTTTATTAATAATTCGAGCAACTGACATTATTATTATTTTATAATATTTCATTTTTAGGAACTTTATAACTATATAATTTACTATTCATATAATCACTTATTAATATATTATAATCATTGGTATATTTAATTAACATTTCATTATAATTATGTCTATTAAATATATCTGTGTATGTTTCTAAATATTCTTTATATAATAAATTATTATTACTTGGTTGAGTTGCATTTAATATAAATAAATAATTACTATTCATTCTATTTGATTTATTAACTAAATTAATATATTGTGTACTATATATAACAGACATATTAGAATTTCTACCACGTGAAAATAAATTAATAATCATTTGGTCATTTTTAAGACCTGGTTTAGCTATATAATCATCAAATATAAATAATATCTTATATTTATTATCTGTCTTTTTCTGAATCTTAAATAACTTTTTTATTATATTATAATGATAATCATTATATATATTTTCATCTCCTACAAAATCATATAATTTATTTACTTCATTATCTGTAAATAATATTACTATATCATATTGTTTCTTTAAATAATTATTATATAAATATCTTATTAATGTACTTTTACCACTTTTAGATTTTGCATTTAATAATATACTAAAATTCTTATCCTTTATTAATTGTTTTGGATTAAATTTATTTAAATTTTTAATATCATTATCGTCATTTTTTATATCAATATTATCTATATTAATATTAATATCATTATCTTCATCATTATCATCTTTAATATTAATATCATCATTATTATTATTTGTATCAGATATATTATTTTTTGTATCAGGTGTATTAATTTTTGTATCAAGTGTATTAATTTTTGTATCAAGTGTATTATTTTTTGTATCATCAACATATTTTTTTTTAGTGTCATTTATATTATCATCATTATTATTTGTATCAGATGTATAATTATTTGTATCAGATGTATTTTTATTTGTATCAGATGTATTATTTTTTGTATCTGATGTATTATTTTTTGTATTATATTTATTTATAAATAATGTTAATAAATTCTTATTTATTAATAATTTTTGTATTGGTTTTTTATCTATCATTATTGTTTTTATATCTTTATTTAATATTTTACATGTTTTACATTTTGATAATCTATATTTCGTATTACCTTTATATTTATATTTTATAAAATTATCTTTATCATAATATAATAAACATGTTTTACATTGTAATTTATCACTCATTTTATATATGAAAATATATTAATTATTATTATTATTATTATTATATATATATATATTATTTTATTTTAATTTCTTCTTTTTAGATTTAGCAATTTTTATAAATTTCTTCATAATCACTTTTAAATCTTTTACAACTTCATTATTAATACTTTTACCAAATATTACATATATTATATTATCAAATGCTTTTTCTGATTCATATAATAATGTTATTAATATTATTGTTAATATCACTGCTCCACTTGTATATACTAATTTTGGTTTATTTAATATTTTACCAAATAATGTTATTATACCTGATTGACCAAAGAATGCCGCCATTTTAGATGGTACAGTATCAATTAATTTTATTACACCTACTAATACAGGTTTAAATTCTTCATTATCTACATGATGCATGAAATTCGCAAAATTTCTTGATTCACTAACAACTTTCGTCATTATTATGCTTTCTGTTGATGTATTTAATACCGTCTTTAATTTAATTATCATTGATGCTGTTAAATGTTCACCTTTTAATAATCCTTTTTGTACATCAGACCCGAAATGTTGTAATAATTCAAGTTTATCATTTTGAAATGCATTTATTATATCATATTGTATTATTCTATAATAATTCTCTAAATATGCTGTTATTGCTTGTGTATCTTTTTTAAAATTTGGTAAATATTTTATTATATATGGTTCACCTTCACTATTAAATACCCTTTCATATAAACTTTTATATGATCCTCCATGTATTTTACCATCTGTATTTACAACACTTTTCCAATTTGTCCTTACTGGTTCATGTATTTTCATTTCTTCTTTTAATTTCCCAAATTCACTTTTTAAACTATTTGCTATCGCTGCTTCTTCTGATGATAATTCATCTTTTAATTTTTCTAATACATTTGTAAAAAATTTAACCTTTTCAGAAAATATTTCTTCCATTATATTATATGTATATTTTTTAATATACTAATTATTATTTTATTTATTATATTAAAAAACTATATACATAATATGCAACTTTATTTTATCTTCCTTTTACAAATTATTAATATTTTAATATCTGGTGTTATGCCTATTTTATCTAATTTCTTTCAAACTATCACTTTAAGTGAATGTTGCGGACTTAAAATCACACGTCAATTAAAAAATACTATTAAAAATTCTTTAAGTAATAATAATCTTAATACTAATGATATTGATAATAATTTAATTAATGATAATAATATTATTATTCATCGTCATAATTTACCTAATACTACTGATGATAATAATATTATTCCTTAATATCTATATTTATTATATTTATATTTTTCATCAAAAAAAATAATTAATTTTGATTATTTTTTTTTATTATTTATATATTTTATAAAAGTATCAAATATATAATAATATATAATAATATATAAAAATGTCAAATTTAACTATCCCTAATATAATTGCTAAAATGAACTATACATTTAATTATGATATTGTTAAGACTGATTTAAAAAATATAAGTTGTACTGACCTTAAATTTTTTATTCATGATGTATTAAATATTAATAAATATAAAACATGTACCAATAAGAAATTTTTATTAAAATGTATTTTTGATAATTTATATAAACCTAATGTTAATGATATTATTAATAAATGTTTATCATTATTGATTAATAATAAAATTTATGATAGTAAAATTATTAAACCTTATCTTTCTAAATTTTCCCTTATTGATTTAAGACAATATATGGTTGATAATAATATTAATTGTACTTTAACTACCACTACTAAAAGTATATTATTTAATGTTATTTATCAACACCATATTAATAATAATCATATTATAGTAAATACTAATACAAATTCTAATACAAATACTAATACAAATTCTAATATTAAATATGATGATGATATATTAAATTATTTTAATGATATTAAAAATAATTTTGGTAATATTTTAAATTATATTTTAGATAAATTTGAATCTATATTTACTGATATTACGTGTAAACATCTAAATCAAATATATGATATTATATTTGATGTTTTTATTTATAAATATGACTATAGAAAATATGATGGTATCACTAGTAATCTTAAATATATTAAATTTATGAGTGATAATTTTTATAGTTTATATGGTCTTAAATGTCATGATGAAATATCGTTTATTAATTCTAATATTAAATTGTTTTTATCTATTTATAATCCCATATTATTATATAATATCAATTTTTATTTAGATAATTATATTCCTAAAAATAATAATCATTTATCATATCCATTTATTGTAAAATATTTTGAATCTATAAAATTAAATAAATATAGATATACTGAATTATCCAGTTTAAAATATACATTCTTTATTATTAAACAATGTATTTTATCTAATAATATTCTAATTAGAACTGAATTTATTAATAATATTAATTTAATTAATGATATACTTTATATTATATCTAAAAATAATAAAGATGATGGTTGTATATATTTTATACATACAACATTGTGTTTTATTAAAGATAAACAATTAATTTATTATACTAATGAATATAATAATTATATTATGAATAATTATATTAATTATATTGCTGATATTAATATTCAAGAATATTATATTCATAAAAAACGTAATAATGATGATTTATATTTAATTGAATCAAATAATGTAAAAAATTTATTATCTGAATATAATAATAATACTGATACATTTATAAAATCTAAAACCAATCATTATATTAATAATGATGTTGAATTATTAACATTAAGAAATGATATGTATGATCAGAAAGTATCTGATCATTTTTATTCACCTATTATTGATGATATTAATGTTAATATCAGAAATAATATAACACTTCCTGTTGATAATATTGATAATATTGATATATCTATTCAGAAATTAAATAATGATACTGATGTTATTAATACATTATTTATTAACAATATTAGTAATGATTTAAAATGTTTAGAAACTGTTAATCCTGATAAATTAGCAATTTATGATAAAGAATATAATGATAATTTAAATAAATCCGATTGGGATAAACTTGATGATTTATTAGCAAATGAAAATAATATTGATGATATTGATTAATAATCAATATATATACAATATTGATGATATTGATGAATAATCAATATATATACAATATACATATATTACTATTTATAAAAATAAATAATAATAATATATCTATATATAAAATGTATGATAAAAAAACTATCTTTGAATATCATAAATATTTACGAGATAATAACTCTAATATATCTTTTACTACTTGGTCTAAAAAAAATACTTTTTCATTAGATGATAATAATAATAATTTATTTGATAATGATTTAACTGAAGATGATTTATTACATAAAATTTATGAAACTAAAAATAAATCTAAAGGTACCAAATTAATTTATAAATTATTAACTACATATTATAAAGTTTTAGATTAATTTTATTATTTTATTTATTATTTTTATATACAAATTTATATATTATTTTTATATTAATTATTTATATAATTTCATCATTTTTTATTAAAATTATATTTACTTTTAATAAAATATGTCATCTGTTTTAAATAATATTTTACCTCATGAAAAATCCATTAGTTATTTAAAAGGTTCCAATATTGATAAACAACATTATAATAATGATAATGTTGATTTACATGACCATGTCAATATAGGTTATAAATATTATCATACTTTAAATGCTAATACTATTGGTAGTATTAATACCATTAATGTTCCACCTAGTTTACATCTTTTAAAATATGTCGTTCTTAATTTTAAAATCTTGGGTGCTCCTGCTAATAGTCCTATTGTTAAAGATGGTTATAATATATTTTCTCGTGATAAAGCCATCGAAATTGTTATACCGGGTGTTTCATCTAATTTATGTTGGTCTCGTAATGCTTTACGTTTATATAATTTAGAACATTTACAAACTAAAACTAAAAGGGATTTAAAACATAATATATCTGGTGATAACGAAACTCTTAATCTTGCTCAAAATTATTCGTTTAGTATTTATATACCAATTGGTGTTAATGGTGTACCTTTTCCTCGTTATTTACTTAATGACATGAAAATTATGACTCATTTTAACCAAAATACCACGTTATTTTCAGCCAATGCAACTAATCCGTTAATTGTGTCTTCTAAAATGATATTCTATTATAATAAAATAACTAATGATAAATTATTGTTAAAACGAGATGAACCACAAACATTACAAATAATAAAACCTCTAACTCGTCAATATCCCTATACATCTTCTAATTCTAATATGGTTCCTATTACTTTAAGTGGTTTTTTTACAAATGATGAATTATTGAAATTATTATTAACTACGTCTACAACTGCAAATTTTAATGCTGACTCTTTTTATACTAATGATGTTAATAATCTTTTATTAAAGGTTGGTAGCGATATTATATATGAATATCACGAAGGTTCAGAGAATTTACGTGAATTATTCGAGTTATCGAATGATATTAACAGTTTTTCACTTAATGGTAGTGATAGATTCTATTTCGCATTAAATACATCTTTAAATTCACAAAATGACCCAAAAACTATATACCCTGGTATGAAATTTGGTACAGAACCTATTATAGAAATTCAAGATTTAGCCAATGCTACGGCTAATACTTTAGAAGTTCACGCTATTTATTCATATGTTTATGAAATTTTTAAAGGTTCTGCACGGGCTTTGAAATAATTTTAATTATTAATAAGTCCCCTTCTTTTTCATCATATTTAATATCATAAAAAATAATTAATTATAATTATTAATTATTAATTATTTTTTATGATTATTTTATATAATATTTAATATCATAAAAAATAATTAATTATAATTATTAATTATTAATTATTTTTTATGATTATTTTATACAATATTTAAAATGTTGACGTAAATGAAGACTTAATATAATACATATTTATAATATTTTTCATCATATTTAATATCATAAAAAATAATTAATTATAATTATTAATTATTAATTATTTTTTATGATTTTATATTATTTTTATTATTATATATAATATTTAAAATGTTGACGTAAATGAAGACTTAATATAATACATATTTATAATATTTTATATATAATAATATATAACTATTTACATTCATTATGTCTAAAATCTCTATAAATCAATCTGATATTAATATTATCAATCATGAATTTAATAAACTTGATACTTTAATTACTAAACGTATTAATTTTTATTTTGATAAATTATATATTATTTTTATTAATTCTCATATAGTCAATAATAATATTACTGTTGTTGATTATGATAATTTAATTAATCATTTTAATTTATTAAAACAATCTAATATTATTATTACTAATGATTTAGTACATATATATATTATTGAATCTATTAATAAAATTTTATTACATTATAAATATTTAATACATAAATATCATTTAGTTGATATTTAAATATTTATTATATAAATATAGTAATCAAACATAATCATCAATAAAATATTAAATATAAATGAAGACTAAATATAATTTATATATATAATCATAAAAAATAATTAATAA
>Ga0136599_1000321_pt1 | contig 13682 bp, 24 predicted proteins | sample AntRauMFilla2697_FD_104635 | JGI IMG/M metagenome (GOLD analysis project Ga0136599, IMG submission 104635) | Saline lake microbial communities from Rauer Islands, Antarctica - Metagenome Filla 2 #697 | ecosystem: Environmental > Aquatic > Non-marine Saline and Alkaline > Saline | place... | reverse complement strand
TTCACTAGCATCCTCAGATAATTGGACATTCACGTATTGGGATGGATCAGTCAACCAAGTAATCACTTAAAATATGAATGCACTTATAATTTTAGACACTACTACAACACCTAACGAGATAATCACTTGTCAAGATAGAGCAGGGGCAATAAAAGTTTTAGAACCTTCCAACTGCACTATGATAGTTGAATACGTTGAGGGTGCGCCAGACATTATAGAGTCAGTTACCCTACCAGTTTCTAACCAGACCATTGACACGGTAGACATAAGCAAAGGATATTTCCACTATGACGTAAATATTCTAAGACAAATATGGACAAGTACAGGCGTAGATGTTGCGCTGATTGATGCGTATATCGCAGCGAATGACCTTTCAGGTTATAACCCTTCACGTGGTTATTTGATCTACGATACGGAGCTATTGAAGCCTTTCCTGTTAGCTAATGGAGTGGATATTAGTAAGGTGTTAGAATTTGAAGAGGGTAACTTATGACCAAAAAAAGAAAGTCATCTGTAGAAAACGTAGGAGCAGCATTCAGTCAATTCCTTCACTCCCTCACAGATGGAGACAGTGATATATCTATGTCCGCAGCAAGTCACCACCGCAATCTCAAGATCAAAAGATACATCGACTGGACGTTTCGATACATAGACGGTGAGGATCATTGCGAGCGATCATACGACAGAGACTTAGGAGAGAATTACGAGCGACTAGGTAATGTTTATGCGATCACTATATTCGCTTTCACGTTTTGCACAGTCATTAACTTCTTGCACTTGCCGAGGGTGATATGGATCAGTATATCGAGATCAATTAAATGACCAGACTATACCACATATTGCAAGGATGGAAAGCGGTCATAACAGAAGATAAAGGCGTGGAGGAAATAGCACTAGATCGAGCTAAGATTTGCGATACTTGTGAAGATCAAGATGGAAACAAGATAGCCGTAAAAGGCAAATTCATTCAGTTTTTGAAAGACGACATAGAAGAAATTCAAGGCATGAAATGCAGCATTTGTCAATGTCCCATTTCCGCAAAGACTAGATCAAAAAACAGTAAATGCCCAATCGGTAAATGGTAACAACCTACGATATATTGAGAGAATGCGAACAAAACGGAAGCCTTGAAAAATTAAGAGCCAAAGGGATAATCAGCTTTAAACCAATCATTCATAAAGAGATTTACGAAAGACTTATATTAGAGATTAGAGAGAATCAACATCTAAGCAGCCCAATCAATCAAGCAGTTCACAACACATCCGTATTCTTCGATATGTCAGAATCTTCTATCTGGAAGCTAAAAAAGTCAATGGAAAGTTAATCTAGTCGCTCAATCCTCAATTCCCTTACGACAGCATCAGCAGAGCTATTCACCTTTTCATCTTCAGGTGCTTGATTATTCTTATCGCACCATTTAAGATAATCATCATATTGTTTTTCGGACTTCATTCTTAGTTGATGATCAAAGATGTAAGCATTTTTAGGCTTTGTGAGCATTCGATATATCCTTCTGATTATCCCCACAAAGACAATCCAGCAGCAGCAGACAAGCAAGCAAAGCGAGACAGTTATCAATAAAACCATTGTGTAACGTATATGTGTGTATTAACTACCCATGCGAGAACATTAGGTGAATGAGACTACAAATATAACGAATAACAGCTTACTGTAAAAGTTATTACAGTAAAGACAATATTTAGATGGTCATTTTTGTAACACATGAATGAAGCCCACATATACATTTACGGGATTATCGACTATTTCCAAGACGAGAAAGCAGCCGAATATGGACATGTAAATCTAACTTCAATAAAGAATCAGTTAGAGCCAAACAAAGATGCTGAGACTATAATAGTGCATATCCATTCAGATGGAGGAGATGTAGATGAAGGATATGCTATTCATGATTTCCTTAAAGCTCAGGGTAAAAAAGTGATAACGATTAATGAAGGCAGCGCTCACAGTATAGCGAGTGTTATTTTCATGGCAGGGAGCGAAAGAAGAATCGCACCAAATGCAAGTATGTTGATTCATCTTCCGAGCGGTGGAGTTTTTGGAACTTCAGAACAGATCGCAGAATACAACGACTATATCCAAAAGATCAAAACGAAGGTAGTTTCCTTTTATAGCAGCATGACTACTCTTTCAGAGGAAGAGGTGCTAGACTATATGAAAGCCGAAAAAGAATTAAATGCGGATGAGGCTATAAGCTTCGGATTCGCAACAGAAAAAACCGCTCAAATGAGAGCTGTAGCAAAATACACTAAAAGAGAAAAAGTAATGTCAGAAGTCGCACTCACTAAGGATGAATTCGAAAAGAAGATCAATCCTATTCAAAAAGCAATAAATAAGATATTAGGCATAAAAGATGAAAAGGTAAAAAACCTAGCCATCCAAGATGCAAACGGAGTAGAAATAGACTTCTACGATAAGACCGAGGGAGATCCAATGGTAGGAGATAAGGCTAATGTGGACGGCAGTCCAGCCGAAGGAGAATACACCATGACAGACGGATCGAAAGTAACATTCGATAAAGGAGTCGTAACGGAGATCGTGCCAGCCGAAAGTGAAGAAGATGAGGACATGGTCGCACTCAAAGCAGAGAATGCAGAGTTAAAGCAAAAGCTAGAAGCTAAAGAAGCTAAAGTTACCAACCTAACGACCGAAAAGGAAAAGGTAAAAACACAGATGCTAGCAATAAATGCCGAAATCAAAAACCTCAAGAAAAGCCTAAACAGCAATTTCAAGATTGAAGATGATCCTGAAAACAAAAAGCCAGGCGAAAAAGGAGGAGAAACAAAAAGAACATTATTCAAATAATAAATCAATCCAAGATTAAGAACCAAAGACTAAAAATATTATGGCAACTAAAATAGACGTATCAGCCTTAACCATCACCACAGAAGAAGCATCAGAAATTGGAGCTGCTATTTTAGAGGGTGAATTTACCAACGGAGAGTTGGCTAACCTTCATGAGATTATGACAGGGGTGGAGCATAAAAAGCAGATTCCTTTTGTAGGGAAAATCGCAGACTCACTCAAGCTTGCAGCTGGTTGCGTTCCAGGCGAAGCCGGAACGCTAGCATTCACCGAGAAGACATGGGATCCAATTAAGCTAACTACGAGATTCACGCATTGCGCGGATGATCTTAATAACCTTTTGAAGATATTTTCCAAGGCGAAAAAAGTAAATCCAGACTTCTATGATCGGATAGGATCAGAAGAGTTAGGCTTAGTAGCTTCAAGAGTTGGCACGATGTTGAGAGAGACATTACCGATTAAGATTTGGTTTTCAGATACAGCCGCAGAGGTTCACGGATCAGGGGGAGTCTTGACTACAGGAGTCGATAAGACATTATACAATCCATTCAACGGGCTTTGGAAGCAAATATTTGCAGCCATACCATCAGGTGATTATTTTGTTGACATTGCTAAGAATGCAGAAGCGAGTTATGCAGCTCAAGCATTGTCAGCAGATATAGCATTCGACACACTCGAATCAATGTACGAAGCAGCAGATGAAAGATTAAGAGAAGATCCAGATGCGAAATTCTACCTAACTAGATCATTAGCCGACAATTACCGCCAGACGATCCGAACCGACACAAAAGGAGCTGGATTCGTTGAGCGAATGGAGAACGGAACGCCAGTACTCTATTTCGAAGGAATCAAGATTGAAATCATGTACGTTTGGGATCGTTTCATTAAAGCAAATCAAGATAACGGCACTAAATGGAATATTCCGCACAGAGCGTTATTGACTACTCCGGCGAATATTCCAGTAGGAACGTTAGCAAGTGAAGATTTCGAAGAGTTAGATTCATTCTACGATAAGAAATCCAAGTCAAACATCATGGATGTTGCGTTTAGCTTAGATGCTAAATTCCTAGAGGACTACATGGCAGTAGCGGCTTACTAAGACAATCTATAAGAACCTAAACCGAGAAGATTATGAGTTTTTGCGAATTATTAGCAGCAGATATAGCCAAAGTTTGCGGAGAAGGACAAGTAGCGGCAGGAGTAGAACAAAAGGTTGTTCTATTTCCGCTTGCTAACATCTCAGCATCCACCAAAGCAGATGGTATCATCACAGCGATCACATTAACAGCAGCAGGGTATACAATTGACGGAATACACGAGATGATCAGGTATCAATCGAGCTTTGTCAGACCTGAAAACGGAATGCCAGGATTCATCCACAGATTAAACAACGTGCCAGTTCTTGATCCTTCAGCAGAGGCTAGAGATGCCCTGAATGCTATTGCGGCAGGAGGAGGCAACTACGTTGCGGTTATCGAAAGAAAAGCCAAAGGAGTTGACGATGAGGACGCATTTATAGTATTAGGACTCAATTACGGCCTATCAGTTCAGGGAGATGGAGCTAACGAAGACTCAGCTGAAAACGATGGTATGTTCATTTTGAATATGACATCAAAAGAGAATCTTAGAGAGCCTAGAGTGCCACATGTTTTGTTATTGACAGATTACGCCACTACCAAAGCAGCATTTGATAACGCATTCGCCCCAGCATAAGATGAGCGGAAGATTAGACTACAGCAAGCTTTCCTTTGACGAATTAGCCAAGGGAAAGTTTGATGATAATAGGAGCTACTTAGTAGAATATCGCAACGATTTCAGATCTATAATGGGTCAAGATCCTTGCGTTAATTGCGGTAAAAAATACCAAGAGTATCAAAACTTCAAATCAAAATTATCAGAGATGGCGGATGTAAAAAACTCAGGATTCAAGCTAAAGGAAATGTATAATGGCATTCCATTAAGCAGAGATTTCGGATCGAAAGATTTCGTTTCCAACGCAACATTGGACGATGAAAAAGCAAAGAAGCTAATCACAGAACACCCAAAAGGAGTTGAGCTATTTTCACAGCTACCTAAAGATTTTAAGATTGAAGATTTAGGTTCAGAAGAAGTTAAATCAGAGAGGCATTTAGAGCTAGAGAAGATGTCAGCTGGAGATGTTAAAGAGTTAGCGATTGAGCTAGAGATTAGTCCAAAGACCAAAGCTGAAAACATCCTTGCAATCATCGAGAAAGAAAAAGAGTTATCAGCGTAGGAAAAGATCAATCACATGGCGCAAAAAGCCTTCGTAGCTAATCTAGTAGAATTGTACAAACGCCTAGTCTCTTTTGATAAGAAGATGGGCGTTTATACTAATGGCGATGATAATAACTACCCAGAGCGTATAGAGATTATTATCAACAATTCAGTCACAGCCAAAGCGTGCGCTGGATTGATGCGAAAACACATTATAGGTAAAGGATTCGGAGATGACCTTAATAGTCTAATCGTAGACAAAGACACGGATCTTACATTATACGAGTTACTAAGTCAGGTAGCTACCAATTACGTATATCAAAGAGGGTTCGGAATACACGCTAAAGCATGGAGTTTTGAGGGCGAATCACCAGCGATTACAGGCGTTACATGCCCAGCATTCAAGAAGCTAAGAGTTGGCAAAAAAGACGATCAAGACTGGAGTGGAAAGATTGCCCTTTTTAAAAACTGGACAGACGAGAAAGAGCTAAAAAAAGCAATTAAGGAAGAAAAGGTAAAGCTCATAGATACTTGGAACTTCAATAAAAAAGTCATTCAAGCTCAAGTAAAGAAGCAGGGAAATATCGGGAATTACAGAGGTCAAATATTATTATCACACCCAGATCAATACGTCTATCCATTAGCCCATATTGATGGTAGCGCTTACAATGATGCAGATAGCGAATTCAGAGCATCCACATTTAAGAACGCATCTTTAAGAAAAGGATTCTTTGGAAGGATTATGATTATCACGCCATCAATGACAGGTAGATTAGGTAGTGTAGCACCATCCAATTTAAGCGAAAGCGACGTAGAAGATTACCGACATCTAAAAACACAATCAGAAGCATTCAAAGAAACGATCAATGATTTTATAGGAGTTGAAAGCACAGGAGGAGTATTGCACATCGAAGCAGATGCAGATGGTGACGACCTAGATAAGATTTTCAAGGTAGAAAAGATCGAAACCAATATAGATGATAAGTTATTCGCTCACACCGAAATGACAGCATCAAAGAACATTCGCAAAGCATTTCAAAACGTGCCTTCTATACTTATCGAAAGCTCAGATAATAGCATTTTCGGAGATAGCGGAGCATTACTAGTTCAGGCTAAATTATTCTACCAAGAAGAATTATCAGACGAAAGATTATGGATCAGAAACGAACTCCAAAAAGTATTCAAGCACTTCAAGAGTGAGAAATACCCGAACGGAATAAAATTGCCAGATATAGAGCCTTTGCATCAAGTAGAATCAAAAGAGATAAAAGCATGAGCATTATCACACTTGTAGAATTCAAAGCAAATAGAGAAGTAGCGAATACTTTGCAGGAGAAGAAATTCAATCCCTTAGCTGAAGATGTAGAACTCACACAAATTCAATCAAGACTAGGATTAGAATTCTACCAAGACATAATAGCTAATCCAACGGCCACAGCTAACGCAGCTCTTTTAACTGGAGGATCATATACGTATCAAGCTAAGAGTTACAATTCACCTGGACTAAAAGCCGTAATTATAGATTTCACTTACGCTATATACAAGAGCTTAGGAGATTATACAGACACAGGATTCGGCACGGTGGTTAAGACTACCCAGTTCGGAGATCGAGCAGACAGAAATGAGCGAAAGGATTTGAGAGGTCATTACGAAAAAATAGCCGAAAGCAAATGGCAGCTAGTAGAATTATTTCTAAATAGAAATAGCGCAGCTTATCCACTTTGGGGATATAATGAGATAGGTAATTGCACACCTTCAAGAGGTGTAAATTTTGGATTCAGCAAAATAGGATAATGGAATCGTCAGAGCTAAAGGAGTTATTAGAAGCGATAAAAAAACAAGATAAAAGTAGCGTAAACGGAAAGGTTATTTTAGAAAATATAATGAAAATATTTACCTCACTCACCTTTGCAGGGGTGATATGGGTAGTATCCAGCACCATCTCAATCAGGGAGAGAATCATAAAGATGGAAGTAGAATTAAGCAACGTTAAAGAGGTCACAAACGAGCCTAGATTCTCTCAAAGCGACTTCCAAAAAGAGATGGTACCGATTTTGCAAATAGTAAATAGAAATTCTAATTTATTAGACGAACGATCCGATTGGATGGTTAAGAAAAGTGAAGCGATCACCAGCCTAACTAACGAATTCAGCAATTTAAAAAGAGAATTAGAGGAGATAAAAAACAAACTGTAACCATGCAAACAACCATCGAGATACCTATTTTAATTCTTGAAACGTTTGTTTTTCTAGTTGTATGTTGCATCCAATTCTTTCAAGATTTCAGCGAAGAGAAAGACAAGCAGGATAAGCTAAATAAGCGATTCACAATCAAGATGGACTATTGGCCATTCCGATGGGAAAACATTTGTAAAACGTGGTTTTGGTCAATACTAGGAGCATTGTTAGCCCCAGAGATTGGCATGTATGCCATTGAGCAGTTCATGACATTAGAGGGGTTGCCAGAGACGGGAATCAACCTAACATTAACCGCAGCGTGTGCATTTTTTGCACCTAGAATATTTGTAAGGAAATAATAAAAGCCAATGATTCTACTACTACAGCGATTTAAGAGAGATGCTAAAACCACAATTGGCAAGCTAGACATCAACGGTTATTTCGAATGCTTCATATTAGAAGATGCAGAGCGATGCGAGAAGATTAACGGACAGACGGCTATTCCCAAAGGTAGCTATCAAATCAAATTCAGAGAAGAAGACACACCACTTACCAAGCGTTATCAAGATAGATTCGATTGGTTCACCTACCATTTGCAGATCTTAGGTATTCTCAATTTCAAATGGGTGTATATCCACATCGGAAATACCGAGCTAGACACAGAAGGATGCTTATTAACTGGAGATACAGCCGTAAGCGACCCATCACAAAACAGATCCACCATTCAGCAAAGCACCCAAGCATTCGAGAGAGTGTATAAGCAATTAAGCGATGCGCTCAAAAAAGAAGAAGTATGGATTACAGTAGAATAGAAAGATCGATCATAGGTTTACTTTGGTTGATGCTATTTTTAGCGGTCATTATTAGCATATCATCATGCGTAGGATCTAAGCAGAAAACCAAGACATCGAGTAAGATTGAAACCAAAGAGATTGACAAGATCAATCAATCAGGGCTATCTATAGATTCGACATTCGTCAATACGGTAATCGTATCTTCAGGAGACGAAACCACCGAAACAATCACAGAGATCACACCCGTAGAAGGAGCTGAGATAGTAGTCAATCCAGACGGATCATTCAAAGGCAAAGCCAAATCAGTCAAGACAACAGTCAAAGAAAAGAAGATTAAGAAGAAAGTCGAACAATCAGATTCTATCATGGTAGCTAAGATAGACACTACTAGATCACAAGCTCGACAGATGACGAGAAGCGAATCATCTCAGGATTCGACTTTGGACAAAAAAACCAGACCTCCCATCTGGTTAATAGTATTACCAGTATTGCTAATAATAGCAGTTGGGATATACTTATCAAGAAAGTTTAAGATTTGGTAATTTTAATTACCTAGCTTTACAGTAGCGTGTATGAGGGGCTTCATGCCCTTTGTTTGAGCCTCGGAGGTGTCCGGGGCTTTTTTATGCCTTATTTTTTCATTCCAAGCTTGCGCCAATTAGAAAAACTAGCAGCTAGATAGATAGCCAATGGGAAAAGTAAAAATAGAATTGACGTGAAAAGCGTGACTTTCCGAAATAGATCGAAGATCACCTTCCCAATTCTGGACGGTTCTAATGGATACAGATATACGTTCAGCGAAATCTTTTTGAGTTAATCCAGATTCTTCCCTAATTCTTTTTAGCTCTAAATGGTTCATAATCAGTCTGTTTGAATAAGATGTATAAAATATTTGCATAAATATTAACGCTCAACTTGCATAATATGTAATTTGGATGTAAACTTGCATTACACAATCAAACAAATATACGTTATGAAATCAATAACCACCGATACGAACAAAAAAAGTGCCAAAAGCGCAATTATAGATTTATGTGCAACCTTAGAGGGGTCAGCTCCTCACGAAGAAGGTTCACACGAAGCAGAGATTACAGGCGAGATAGACGGGTATTTTTTAGCGATCACAGCTACAGTGACCAATCACCCATCATCTAGCCGATTCATAGGCTGGGATTACGAACCAGAATTTGAAGGAGGCGAAAGACATGTATCAGTAGATAGCATCATTATCTACGATGAGGACGATAAAGAATTAGACCTCACAGCACAGCAGATCAGAACCATCACATTATCCACAGTTAACCATTTAGCGATATGAACGCATTATTAAAATCATGGGTAAGACCATTCGAGGAGTCAGAAGTCACACCGTTCGAGTTGAGCGAAAGCAAAACGCAAGACTTGATAGACATCCAGAATCGAAAGATTGAGATACTAGAAGGGATTCAATTTTTAGAGACTAAGAGACAAAGAAGAATGGAATCTGTAGAAGGATTCGGCGGTACTTTTCCAGAGTTAAGAAGAGAGTACATCCATGAAATTGACATCATCAATAGATCAATCAACAGATTATATCAAAGATTTAATAACCAATAATTAGTAGAAATGCCATTAATCAGAACCAGAGAGATCAAGACAGTATCCTACGACCAAATGGAAATAGGACAATCTGTAATAGTAGATAAGCCAAATCGCACATCATACGCAAAGCAATACTGCGAACGCAAAGGATGTCCAGGTCGCAAGTTTACAGGCTATAAGGTAAAGATTGGCATGCCCGAATTCATCGAAGGAAAGCAACAATATAAAATAGTAAGAATTCAATAATTCAAAACCAAAATTTTTCATAAACCAAAATTTAATTATCATGAGTACAGGATTAGCAAAAGCAGAAAACAAAGGATTAGTACAATCATTCGATTTGTCAGGCGATAGCCTTCCAGATCTTAGTACAGCGAGGGAAGTTCCAGCCGATCTAACGTCAGAATATTGGACACCTGAAAAGGAGGGAGAATTCAAATTAGGTTTCTTTCAACGTATCGAAAGCAGCACCTACACAGATGAAAAAAGCGGTGAAGTAATCGAGCTACCATGTGCGATATTCATTGAGCAGAAATCAGACAAATCATTGACGACCGTAAGAAATGGATCTAAAAGATTAGTAGCAGCTCTAGAAGAAGCAGTAAACAATGGCAGTATTGAGTCAGGCACGCCATTGAAATTTGCGTATTTAGGCAAAGAGAAAAACAAGACGAACAGCTATTTATCTGATCGTTGGAGTGTTAGACCTTTAAGCGCATAATCATGATTGATGAAGAACTAGCCCACATTGGAGATATAGACTTACATCAAGCTGAGATTTCAGAAGTAGAACTCAATGAGCGTCTACTTCTGGAAACACAGCGAATTGGTAAGTTCACATGTTCCGAGTTTCATAAGTTAATGACCTATGAAAACAAGATAGACGAATTCCCGAAAGGAGCTGAGACCGTAGTTATTGAGAAAGTAAGTGAGATACTTACAGACAGTTGCAACTTCTCAGACAGTTGGACTAACGATGCGATGCAATGGGGCAAAGACCATGAACTAGAAGCAGTCGAGAGATTCACCAAAGAGACAGGGATTAAAGTAGCTAAGATAGGGATAGGTCAAGAATTCATAGAATATCAAGGCGACTCAGACGACATACTTAACGGCAATGCTGGCGGGACTCCAGATGGAGAGATTGACGACAAGCGAGGTTTAGAGGTTAAGTGTCCAGATAGTAAGACCCATTTGAATTACATCATAGGATTCAAACCGATCATGGGAAAAGAGGAGGTAATTAAGCCAACACTAAAGGAAGTCGAAAAGAGATATTATTGGCAAGTGCAAGGCTACATGCTTTTAACTGGGAAATCAGAATGGCAATTCGTGAGCTACGATCCAAGATTTACGGATAAGACTAAACAGATCGTCATATCAAAAGTCGAGAGAAACGAAACGGACATTCAAAGATTGATAGTGCGACTCAGGATGGCAGTAAGAAGGAAAAACGAACTTTTAAAAGAACTAGGATTATGAGCATATCCATCCAAACCCGAAATGAAGCATATTTAGCGATAGTAGATGATCTTTCAGACAAGCAGAAACTCATTTATCAGACCATCAGATATTTAGGTAAAGCATCCAATTCAGATATTTCGGAATATTTAAAAATACCCATCAATCAAGTAACTGGAAGAGTCACAGAGCTAAGAAAGCAGTTTCTAATCCAAGCGATCAAGACTAAAGCCAACACTTACACAGGCATACAAAATGCAGTATGGAAGACGGTAGAGGATTATTATGAACGCATACAGCTAATGATCAGATTCATTGAAGAGTCGAGCCATTACCTACGGCTGATTGAAGATGATTTAAGAAAAATAGACGGTTCATATTTCAGGAGATTGAAAGCCGAGATAAATGATGTATTACCAAACGATGAGACATTAAGGGCTAAAGTTTATCACGTAATCAAGAGCGTTGATTGGGAGTCATCATCGAAGACACAAGAGATCCTAACTAAAGAAGCTAATAAGCTGAAATCACAAATACGTAAGACAAGAGAATTATGCGAGTTACTGCTGAAATCATAGAGATAGTAGAACCTTCTGCCAAAACACGCCATTTCAAAGAGCTAGTCATGCGAGAAGCTAACAATGGAGAGATGAAAGTCCAGGTAAGCGAAAGCGTGTATAACCTAATGCAAAGATTAGGAGCGGATAGAGTTGGTTCTATAATGGAGAACGCGGAGATGAAGTGCCACATATCCAAATCAAAGAATGGCACGATGTTCAATAATATTCACCTTATATCATTTTAAAGATGAGCAAAACAATATCAGTAGAAGCGGAAGTAAATATTTCAGATTTCAATAATCATGATTTGATTGATGAAATAGAAGATCGAGGGTTTAGCGTTTATGAAAGAGAATCGCCAGTTAAAAAAATAGCGGAAACATTACAAAACTCAAACCATCAATTCAATATAGGATTAGATACAGATAAGATGTCAAGATTCGCACAAGTCCATCACTTAATCAAATGGGAGCAATGGAACGAGATGTTTTGTAAAGTGGAGAAGATGAGCTTTGAAGAAAGAAATCAATTACCATCTAAGTACAATGTAGTATGAACTACTTCTGGATCAGCATCGCCATACTTAGTACACTCTCACAGGTCTTTCATACCTATTGGGCTATTGATAAGTTCAGCACCTTGAAGCGATTTAAGAATACACAGAGCGTAATGTTTTGCATGATAGTCGAGCTAATGATTATTGGCTTTGTGCTAGATGGTAAACATCTATTTGCATTAGGAGGTGCATTCGTAGCTATCCTTATCAATCTATACTACTACACGCACAACCTCACTAAGAATCACAAGCTAAAGACTACATGGATAGCATACGTTTTTGCAGTACTTATCCCTATGTGTATTTATCTATCCAGTTCACAAATCAAGTAATCATGAAATCATTATCCATCATAATAGGATTAATAGCACTTGCAATATTCTATAGGAATTTTCCAAGAAAGCCAAAGCAGCCAAAGAAAACCAAATTCAAACTATTCATATAATGACCAATAAAGCAATCATAACACGAGACAAACTAAATAAGGCGCTCAAGGACGTAGGTCATGTAGTGAACAATACGGTAGTTCCGATTTTGGAAAACGTAATGATAGAGGTAAAGAAAGATCACATCAATTTCAAAACCTCCAACCTAAACACCACCATCACCACCAGAATAGAGCAGAAAAACGATATTGAGTTTATCATGTGTGTTGGTTATGCCAAACTAAAGGCGATCAGTTCACAACTAAATACGGTAGATGTGGAGATCATTTGGGATAACGAATTAAGATCAGCGCAGATAGTTTCAGGAAAAGCGAAAGCAAAGATAGCCGGAGAGTCACCAGCAGATTGGCCGATGGTGAAAGAGATAAGCGAAGAATCATCTAAGTTCTCAATCAACTCTCACAAGCTAATAGATGTGATTAATCAATGCTTTCACAGAGTAAGCGATGATGATTTGCGACCAGCTATGATGGGGCTTAATATCTTCATATCAGAAGGTAAAAGTGAAGCCAGATCTACAGATGGACATGGAGCTGTAGTCGTGAGGATGGAAGATGTAGAATCAGATAATGAGATCAGCACGGTAGTGAATAGAGAATTCAGGATAGCTAAAGATCTATTTGTAAGCGATCAGCCGTTGACATTAAAAGTAGATACTGAGAGATACGTTATCATAGGAGATCGAACGACAATTGAAGGTAGAAATATAGAGGAGAGATTTCCAGATATAGATAATGTAATGCCCGAAATAGTAGAAGACTTTGCGATGAGAGTAGATAAATCACTCTTACTAAAAGAGCTGAGTAGAGCAGCGTTATTTACAGAGAAAGACCGCAAGATTATACTCAACATCAGCACGGGGAAATTGGTAATTGAGAGCAAAAATATCTCTTTTGGTGAAGATTACACGGGCGAATTAGAGATGGATTACACAGGTGAAGAGGTGCAAATTGGCATGGATTACACGCTAATGAGAGACTGCATATTTAATAGCCCGAGCGATGATTTCAGGATGTACCATTGCGGATCAGAGAAGAAACCAATGATCA
>Ga0136599_1000292_pt1 | contig 14325 bp, 10 predicted proteins | sample AntRauMFilla2697_FD_104635 | JGI IMG/M metagenome (GOLD analysis project Ga0136599, IMG submission 104635) | Saline lake microbial communities from Rauer Islands, Antarctica - Metagenome Filla 2 #697 | ecosystem: Environmental > Aquatic > Non-marine Saline and Alkaline > Saline | place... | reverse complement strand
GCACTTCTGCTTTCATTTCAGACATCTTCATCAGATACAACCGATCTTGACAACCTGAGTGTGAACAAAGCACTTGGGATTGCCTATCAGCATAACCCGCGAGTAAACCAGCTGAAAAATCGTATTGAAGCTCAGCGTCAACAGCAGGGTTTAAGCTGGGGAATCAAAGATCCCGAATTGACCTACGCCCGAGAGGGTATTGGTGAGGATTCCTTTTCCGAACAGCGGTGGGTCATTAATCAATCGCTGGATTTCCCACTTACAAGCTACTACCGGTATAAGGGTGAAAAAGCCAGCACAAACTCCCTTGAGAAGGAATTGGAGGCCATGAAACTGCAGCTGAAAGCAGCCGTTAAATCAGCCTATACCAGGCTCGCTTTCACAATAGAATCGAGCCGCCTGGCGCGGGAACGGGTAGGTTTGTTTACCAGCCTGCGGGATGCTGCACAATCCAGAGCCGACCTTGGAGAGTCATCAGGGATAGATGCCATGCAGGCCGACCTGCAGCTGACAGAAGCACAAAACAGCCTGGAGAATTCCTTCCGGGACATTATGGAGGCACGATACAATCTGTTTGAGATAATTGGCCTGGATGAAGAACAACAAACCTATGAAATTAGCTTTCCGGATACGCTCCATTATATAGCTGTGAATATCAACCAGAATGACGTTTTGCAACAGCTGCAAAATCACCCTCAGCTTCAGCAAATCATCAAAAATCAACTGGCGGCCTCCTATCAAACAAAAGCGGCCAGGAGCAGTTACCTGCACGACCTCAATCTGAAATATTACCGCCAGGACTTCGGTAACGGGTTCGATTTTAACGGCTTTGAAGTAGGAATCAGCATTCCGCTGTGGTTTGGAACCAATCAGTCAAACAGGGTACAGCAATCCAAAGCCAGATACCGCGTCGTGGGGTGGCAACTCCAGGAAGAGCAACTTGCTATTAAGAAACAAGCCGAACAGGCCTGGCACGGGTACGAAACCACAAAAGCCAATATTCTGAGATTCAGAGAATCCATACAGGCGAAGTCAATAGAGCTGGTGGATATGACGCAAAAAGGATATCGACTCGGAGAGCTGGACCTGCTTACCCTGCTGGAAGCCCAGCGCACCTATTTAAGGACTCAACAAGCGTATTCCGAGACCCTCAGGGATTATTACCTGCGGATAATTGAACTTGAGCAATACCTCCAAACGGATATCATATTCAACTAACAACCACAGCCGAATCTATTATGAACGTTCTGTCAACCCATTATAAACACTCATCATACACCATATTGGCACTGATCGTTGGAATGCTGCTCGTTTTGAGTAGCTGCGGATCCAAAACGGGTAACAATTCAGTTACTACCGATCCCGGGACTCCACCATCGATCTCAAATACGCAATCCGAACAGGTGATTCGCCTCTCCGAACAGCAAACTGCCGACCTGAACATTCAACACTATACGGTACGGAGTGAACAGGTCAGCTTCGACATTAATGCTCCCGGCCAGGTGTATGCTGCCCCGGGGCGCATTTCTGTGGTCAGTTCGCCCATCAACGGTAGAGTCTCCAAAATTTACGCTCATGAAGGCGAGCGGGTACAACAAGGAGATCCATTACTGGAACTTGAAAGCCTTGAGTTTGCCAACCTGGTTGGTGATTACCTGGAAGCCACCGCTGAAATTACTTATCAGCAACAGCAAGTTGACCGATTGCAGGTCCTTACAGAAGAGCGCATTAGTCCGCAACGAACACTTGAGCGGGCGCAGGCTGATCTGAGACGTGCAAAAACCCGGCAAAGTGCCTCACTTGCCCGACTCCGCGCAGTAGGCATCAGGCCTGAAGAGGCGGAACAATGGGATCCATTTACTTCCGAGCCCAAAGCCGAGCTAACCATTGACGCCCCTATTTCAGGTGTTTTGAATCAGCACCTCATCGATCTTGGACAAGCCGTTAACTCCTATGACAAGCTGCTGGATATCATAGACAACACGGAAGTACTGGTTCGGGGATTTGTGTCGCCGGCCGACGCCCCATATTTACGACAGGGCACCATGGTAGCCATCACCGAAAAAACTGATGACGGCACTCCGCAAGCCAAACGAGTTGATGGAGTGGTGACGTCGATCAACCCGGCACTTGATGAAAACAACAAGTCAGTCGTGCTCAACAGTATTATTTCTACGGAGGACGGGTGGCCTATTGTAGGACAAAGTGTTCGTATGAAATATGCTGCCCAGTCGCTGGATTCCAGATTTACTATTCCAATGTCCGCGATTCAGTTTGAGGAGCAGGAAGCGGCTGTGTTTGTCCGGCAGGCGGAAATGGAGTATGTGAAGCGTGTGATACAGGTCGAACGGATGACTAATGATCGGGCCGTCATCTCAGCCGGCCTTGAACCCGGCGAACAGATTGCTGTGACCCAGGTCTTCAGCCTTAAAGCACTGGAACGTTTCGAACAATTTTCCGACTAACTTTTAGCACTACCTGACATGTTGAATAGAATTATTGATTTTAGTCTTAAACAAAAATTTGTAGCGCTGTCGCTGGTCGTATTAATGGCGGCCGGCGGTATTTTCTCGCTATCGAATATCCCCATTAACTCTCAGCCCGATGTAACCCCCGTTCAGGTCCTTGTCATTACCAAGGCGGGACAGTACTCACCCTACGATGTAGAGCGCCTGGTAAGCTACCCAATCGAAACATCGATGAACGGCCTTCCTAATGTAAAGGAGGTGCGATCTATTTCCCAGTTCGGGCTGTCGGCAGTGACCGTTCTTTTTGAGCAAGATACCGACATTTACTTTGCCCGCCAGCAGGTAAGCCAGCGCATGCAAAGCATTTCCGAAGAGCTGCCTGATGGTGTTTCTACACCCAATCTGGGCCCCATCTCAACAGCCATGGGCGAAATTGTACAATATGTTGTACGCGGTCAGAACCGATCACTCACCGAGCTCCGAACTATCCAGGACTGGCTTATTGCGCCCCAGCTGAAAACAGTGAAAGGCGTTACTGAGATCAACTCATTTGGCGGATTCGTAAAGCAGTTTGAAGTGGCTGTTAATCCCGACAGGCTCCGGAATTTTGGGATCGGTTTGAAAGACCTGACGGATGCCATCAAAAACAACAACAGCGTGTCAGGCGGGAACTATCTTGAGCATAACCGGGAGCAGTATATCATACGGGGGTTTGGGCAGATTTCAAATACAGAAAACATCGAGAACATTATAGTTAAGCATTTTGAAGACCGGCCTATTTACGTCAAGGATATAGCAGATGTGAGCATTGGCCGGCAGCTGCGCCAGGGTGCTGTAACCCAGGATGGCAACGGCGAAATAGTAACCGGTATCGTTATGATGCTTCGCGGCGCCAACGGCCGCGAAGTGATTAATGACATGGACGCTAAGATTGATGAAGTGAATAAAAGCCTGCCGGAGGGTGTCCGAATAGAAAAATTTTACGACCAGTCGGACCTTATCGACCGCACCACCGATACCATTATAACCAACCTCGTGGAAGGTGGCTTCTTCGTAATTGCAGTGCTGTTGCTATTGCTGGGAGAAATAACAGGAGCAATAATTGTGGCTTCCGTTATTCCATTATCCATGCTATTTGCCTTCATCGGGATGGATCAGCTGGGATTGGCCGCCAACCTCATGAGTCTCGGCGCCATTGACTTTGGTATGGTTGTGGACGGATCGGTGGTGATGGTAGAAAATATTGTCGAGAAACTAAACAGCGATAAATCGGGAAAGTCAAAATTGGTCATCATTCGCGAGGCCGCCCATGAGGTTGCCCGCCCTATTTTCTTTGGTGTATTGATCATCCTGATGGTATACGTACCGGTCATGACATTCTCCGGCATGGAAGGTATCCTTTACCGCCCCATGGCTATTACGGTTGGCGCTGCCGTTTTTGGATCCCTGATTTTAGCGCTGGTTTACATACCTGCTATTTCGGCCCTGATATTCCGCAATGGCGTTAAAACGCGAAAAAATTATGTCATCAACTGGCTGAAACCGAGATACGAAAGATTTCTTGAATTCAGCCTCGACAAAAAAGGAATAATCGTCGGTTCAGCGGTCTTTGTATTTGGAGTGTCAATGGTGATCATGCCCTTCCTGGGCACGCAGTTTTTGCCCGAACTTGATGAAGGTTCGATCCTTATCGAGCAGGTTCGCATGCCATCGGTGACGCTGAGTGAGTCTGTCGAAAATGCCAACTGGCTGGGTAGAAGACTTACCGAAAATATCTCCGAAATTAAGACCGTAGTTCCTAAAACCGGTCGGTCCGACCTGGCCAACGACTGGATGGGCGTTCACCAGACCGATGTCTGGGTGATGCTTCACCCTCGTGAAGAGTGGAGAGACGGCCTTAACAAACAGGATATTATTGATGAGATCAGGCCCTTCCTCGAAACCGAGCCGGGCCTCTCCTATAACTTTACCCAGCCTATCGCCATGCGTGTGGATGAGCTGACCAGCGGTGTAAAATCGGATATCGCGGTTAAGGTGTTCGGGGAAGAACTGGACACACTAAATGCTGTTGGGCGCCGGATCTCAAGTATACTGAATGACCTTGAGGGAACCGATAACTATCTGCTGGAGCAGAGCAGCGGTCAGCCCTACTACAATATTAAAATTGATCGTGAGGCGGTTGCGTCTTACGGACTCAACGTAAACGACGTGCAAAATGTGATTGAAACCGGTATCGGAGGCAGCGAAGCCGGGCAGATATATGAAGGACAGCGCCGGTTTGATATCAACGTCAGGCTGCCACAGAATCTAAGAAGCGATTTTCAGGATATTATGGATGTGCCACTTCAACTGCCTAACGGGGGATACATACCGCTGAAAGAGGTGGCCAACATCAATGCTGAGGAAGGGCCTCGGCAGATTTCCCGGGAAAACGGCTGGCGTCGTGCCATCCTGGGCATCAATATTACCGGCATCGATGTGGGGACTTACGTGTCGAACCTGCAGGGCGCCATTGAGGAGAGGATTGACATCCCGGCGGGTTATTTTGTCCAGTACGGCGGATCCTTTGAGAACCAGCAGCGGGCAATGAATCACCTGCTTATCGTGGTTCCCATCTCATTACTCATCATCATCGGACTGCTATATATGATGTTTGGCAAACTGCGGTTTACCATGCTTATTTTCCTGAACCTGCCAATTGCACTCTCCGGAGGAGTATTCATATTGTGGATGCGGGGCCTCTATCTGTCAGTCTCTGCCAGCATAGGGTTTGTTGCTCTGTTTGGAGTGGCCGTGCTGAACGGTATTGTACTTATATCGCACCTTAATGATCTGCGAGAGGAGGGCATCGACCTTAAAACAGTCGTTATCAAAGGAGCAAGTGACAGGCTTCGCCCCGTATTGATGACCGCCCTTGTTGCCAGTCTAGGATTTATCCCGATGGCGTTCAACGTAGGCCCCGGCTCGGAGGTACAGCGCCCGCTTGCATCTGTTGTGGTAGGCGGACTGGTCACATCAACCATGCTCACGCTTTTAGTTCTCCCAACGATTTACCACTGGATGGAAAAGGGCAAAAAACTGGTCACAAAAGAAGAGGAATTTTAAGATAATTAAACCGGAGAGGTATCTGTCATGAATGATGCATATTTACACTTAGTCATAAACCATTTTCCCATATTCAGCATGCTCTTTGGCCTGCTGATTCTAAGCTGGGGACTCTGGAAGAAAAGTACAGGCATCAAAAACATAGCTTTTGTGCTGTTTATCCTAGGCGGCATTACCAGCTATGTTGCTGTAGAAACGGGGGAAAACGCTGAAGATGTTGTTGAGGAGTATGTTCCCACAATCTCACACGATGCGATCCATGATCATGAGGAAGCTGCTGAAATAGCGCTCTGGTTTTCAATCGTAACGGGCGGGCTTGGGCTGATCAGCCTCTTCTCAGGAAATTTTGACGCCCGCTTCAGAAACGTGCTGATGGGCGTACTGTTTATCACGGCTGTTGCCGCGGTTGGCACACTGGGATATACAGCATATGAAGGAGGTAAAATTCGACACCCTGAAGCACACACCACAGCTCAGGCCGACATACAATCGTCCTTGATGATTGAACAGTCTGTAATTGTATCGGCGTCGATTTTATAAAAGTGACATAACATAACTGCGACGACTCAACAGAAACCAATTTTCGATAGCACAAAGTAGAAGTTTACAGAGGGCCGATACTAAAGTGTGAATCCTTCCGAAACATTTTACAATGTGGCAGGCAGTTTGAGTAAATGTAATCCTACTTCGTCTCCAAACACTCCGGGCATTCCAACCACTCTTCGCTTGGGATTCGCTTGATGGCACCGGGGCTGCTGCCTCGTTCAAATACAGGCTTGAAGAGGATGGTTCCCTCATTCTGCTCAGATCCGCACTCATGGCACTGCGTCTCATGATCGGCGCGCAGGGGCGTATAGCCTTTAATCACCCAACCCTCCTGGCCGGCATGTGAGGCCAGGCTTTCAAGCGCTGCCCGTACCGTCTGTGATTTGTTCCCGCCATAGTACTTTCCCGACAGTTTTTCCAGGAGGCGTACGGTGTCGTCGTCAAGCGTGAAATTCAGTCGTTTCATGCAATTTCCTTTTCTTTAGCCTGTTCCTCTTCAAGCTTTTCAGCTTCAGGATGATGCGTGTGTGAATGATTCTTGCACTGCCGGTGATGACGATAGTTGAACCAGTGCCCCGCTATCAATACGGCGCTTCCAAACAGCGTCACCACTGTTTCAAACGCGTATCCAAACAGCAGGTGCCCGCCAATCCAGCCGACCAGTACAATGAAAAAACCACCGACAAGAAGTGATGTAATTGTTTTATCGTAATAGCTTCTGCGGGATGCAAAAAAGATAATGGGGAGCAGCGTAATGATAAAAAACGGGTGTGCCCAGGCATGAAGCGCGGGCAGAAATGTGGTCACAGGCAGAATGGATATCAGCACCGGAAAAAAGAGACAGTGAATGGCGCAAATCGTAGAAACGCCAAATCCGAATCGATCCCACAGAAAGGAGGCTGTTGCAGTTTTTTCAGACAAAAAGGGATGGTTGTACGTGGTGAATTTTAGTGTGTATAAAAGTACACACTTTCTATTCGGAACACAAGGCATAATACTTTAGGAAAAACAGGGTTTCGGGCAGATCCCCGGGTGGCTACTCCTCTTTCTTATCGGGGCTGCCATCTTGGCTTGTACCATTGCTGGGAAGCGTCTGATCGCCGGTGTTGTCCTCTTTTCCGGCGGTCTCCTCCTCTTCTGAGCCACCTCCCTGAATCTGATCCTTCTCCCCGGGCTCCTCGTCCCCTTCGGCTGCGTTGTCTGACTGTTCCTCAACCGATTCATCCCCGTCGGACGAGCGCTCCTCTTCGTAATATTCGATCATCTCTGTCGCCTCGCCTTCCTCCAGCTCCATCTGCCGCTCCATCAACAGGCGCCGGTGGTCAGCCATGTCGTCATCTTTCAGAATTTCGTCAATCTCGCGCGGTTTTGGAAGTTCATCCACTGAGTTGATGCCAAAGTGTTTCAGAAAGTATTTTGTCGTTTTGTAGAGCAGCGGCTTACCGGGAGAATTTGCACGCCCTGATACTTTCACCAGCATTTTTTCCAGTAGCTGGCGCAGGATATATCCTGAATCTACGCCCCGTATCTGGTCCACTTCAGGCTTCGTTATCGGCTGCCTGTAGGCCACAATTGCCAAAGTTTCGGTGGCAGCCTGAGAGAGTTTCCGGTACGCATTTTCGTGCTGAAATATACTCAGCCACGGATGATAGCGCGTCTGCGTGACGAACGTAAATCCGCCGCCGGTCTCCTCAATCCTGAACGACAGGTCATTCTCCTCATACCGCTCATTCAAACGTGTTATAATTCGCTGAATGACGTCGTAATCGAGCTCAAGCTCCTCTTCATCGTTCTGAATAATTTCCGACAGTTTTTCCCAGGGAAGTGGCTCCGGGCTTGAAAATATCAGAGCTTCCACTACGGATGTAAGTCGTGTACCATCTACAAATCGGTAGTCAAGCATGAGTGAAACTGTGAAAAGTTAGAGCTATAAGTTTATACAGGTGTGACGCCTAAGATAGATGGGAATCATCAAAAGTAAAATTAGCGCCGGTAACAAATCACGGTGTGTTCATCGGTTCTCACCACACGATAGCCAAACAGGTGAAAAATATCCTTTACCAGAAATTTCGCAACTTTCAGGTCTATTTTGAACGCGCGCTCATTTTCTACGTGAACACCGGGGAGATATTTAAGAAGCTTATGGACAAAGCTTTTACGAATGCAGGCCGACAATTTCAGCCAAAAAGGTGACACTTCATTAATAATGAGAAATCCATCGTGCCCCTTGTTTTGGTAGAGCGGCATAAATATTCTGCCAGAGACCGGTGCCTCAATGAGTTCACCGTTCTCTTTTGCCAGCAGGGTGCCCTTTTCTACACGGTCAAAATTCTGAAACCCGGGCTTCATTTCAAATTTCGAAGGGTCCTTCACTATTTTGTGATAGGTCACCTCGTAGTAAGAATCAGGCACATCAGGGTGAATATCGAGCTGCAGTTCACAGGTTTCTACCTCCTGTCCGCTCAGTCGCTTGATCTGAAGCCAGTGCAACATAAGCCGCAAAAACGCCTCGCTGCGTTCAATTGAGGCCTCATTTGTATGAGCACCGGCCTCAAATCCCAGCGACAGATGCCCGATATTATTTATGTAGCTCAGCAGTGTTCCGCGGATATTCTCTTCAAACCCAAGGATTTGGGGAACCGGAAATCTGCGTGCGAGTTCACGATTGGCCAGCGTATCATTGACCAGGATGAAGGCACAGCTTTCAGAGGACGTTGTGTGCAGATCCAAAAAAATAAACCGGGATGCTTTGTCCCTGTGTTTCTCAAGAATCCACTCCACGGCGCGCTTAATCTCCAGGCTCTCCTTGTGTTCCACCGTGTGATCGGCTGTGCCCGACGACGAGTACTGGCTTCTGTCGAACCCGTTTTCCCACAGGCGGTTCAGATCAGTATCCACGTAGCGGACGCCCAGTTGCAGGGCTTTCATGTTACCCGTGATCGAGTACACGGTGCCGTTCAGATCTACCTCACTGAGATCGGATGCCACCGAGTCTATAGCGTGAACACCAGCGGTTTCATTACCGTGAATTCCGGCAAAAACAACCATCACGGGCCCTTCTTCATCCCCCGGCAGGTTCCAGCGGATGCGCTCCGTGCCCTGAATTATAACGTCCTGTGCTTCACTGTTTTGCATTTGAATTCTTTTTGATCTTGCTCCAGATACTCTGTGTATCATTATCTGTTAAAATTCCGATCAGTTTACCCCCTTCAATCACCGGGAGGCAGCTAATCCCTTCATCCAGCATCAGCAGCATGGCATATTTGATGTCTGCATCCGGTTTGATGGTTGTCGGATGCCGGTCCATCACATCGGCGGCCGTCAGTTGACGGGCATTTTCAGAATCCTTAAGATAACGATCCAAACGCTTTTTCGTAATGATGCCTTTCAATTGTCCGTCTTTATCTTCAACAGGCAGATGGCGGATATTTCTCCACTCCATGATTTTCAGAACCAGCTCTACAATGTATTCTTCCGTAACCGTGATAAGGTCGGTTGTCATCACATTACTGACCACGTCATACTGAATTTCTACAGATTCGATTTCCTGCAGCGTTGCAAGCTCCCACTCATGAACCGGAGCACCTGAGCGCCGTCTTTTATCCATGATTGCGGTCAGTGCAACGGATGCTTCTTCCCTGTCCAGCGTCTCCTTCAGCCGCCTGAAACTTCCCACCATCCAGCGCGCGCCGGTCCTTTTTTTATCGGCTCGTTTGCGGATTATATCAAGATAGTGCGTAATGTCTTTTTCCCTGACACCCATCTTTTCGAGCCCTCCGCAAGACATCGGCAGCAGCACATCCCGGATTAGCTTTGTGGCAGACATCAGCTCGCCATCCCACACCATTCCGCTTTGAATGCCCCACATCGCCGCTTTGTAAAAATTCTCCTTGGCATCATCAAAGTCAAGAGTGTCCCAGCTGCCCGCATAAGATTCAGGCATGTTTGCCATCAGGCCGGACCAAAACGCAAGGTTCGCTATTTCATCCGCCGTGGTTGGACCCGATGGCAGGTAACGATTTTCTATCCGCAGATGAGGCGCACCGCCTGAAACGCCATAACACGGTCTGTTCCACTTGTAGATGGTGCCGTTGTGGAGCTGAAGAGCCTGAAGTGCCGGAATCTCCCCCTGCTCAAGCAGATCGAGTGAGTCGCGTTCTATGTCCGTCATAAAGAGCAGAGTGTGGCGCGCGATATCATTTTTGAACACATCGCCTATACCTTCTATCCAGCGGTTTCCGAAGGTGACACGCTGTTCGCGTTCACGGAGATGAAACCCTTTTCCGCGCGTATCGATACTTTGCTGAAACAGGGCGATTCGCGTTTCCGCCCATAGCTGTTTTCCCAGAAGTATCGGTGAGTTTGCGGCCACCGACAGCACCGGCCCTGCCAGCATTTGCGCCCAGTTGTACGAGTCGGCAAACTGATCGGGCTGTACCTGATAGTGACACTGAAAGCTGGTGTTGCACGCCTCAAACAGAATGTTCTGATGAGAAATCATCAGTTCATCAACACCGGTAATATTCAGTTCAAAGTCCCCACCCCTGAGCTCAAGGATAATTCTGCCAAGCTCTTCATATCGTTTGCGGGGCGTCATGTACTTTTTCTGCACCGCCCGGTAGTCGATACTCGGCAATATTCCGGCAAGGATTATCTGTTCGTCCAGCGATTCCGCTGCCACCGATGCCTTACCCAGCAGAGAGTCGAGCTGTTCATGCATGCCTGAGAAACAGTCGTCAATCAGTTGTCGCGGCTCGAGGTTGATTTCCAGGTTATACCGGGCCAGTTCGGGTGTGAAGTGGCTGTCCTTAACTTTTTGCAGAACTTCCAGTGCATTCAGCGACGGTTTAAAATTTCTGTCAACGATACAAAATTCCTGTTCGGCTCCAATTCGGGTAATCCCAGACTCGAAAAGTCCCTTGTTGAGCATCTGTTCAATAGCTTCAACATCGTGCAACAAGTGCTTGAGAAAACGTTTCTTTGACTCCGGTTCCCTCGCGATGGAGATGTCTTGCATACCCATAGTATCATTCTTAAGTCTTGGTTAATGATGGGGGTTGATGCTTATATAAACTATCTATTGATTGTCTGCACCTTTATCCAAACGCTTTAACAATCGTTTTGTGATGGTCATGTAGTTCTGTTCCGTAATAATTCCAATAAGCCTGTTGTTTTTGACAACGGGCAAACAGCCAATTTTCTGAGAATCCATGATATCAACCGCTTCAAGTATGGATGCTTCAGGGTGGATGGTAATCGGATTTCTGATCATCACATCGTCAACCGACGTACTGGCCTCGCCCTGTTCATGGATAATATTATTGTATTCTCTGAACACCATTCGCATGCTCACAAGGCCCACAAGATGTTTATTGTCATCCTCAACCGGCACGTATCGTATGCGCCGCCAGTCGATAAGGTTGGCTACAAGTTCGATGATATCGTCGCGCTGAACCGTGAAAAGGTCCGTGGTCATAAACTCCTCAACAAGAAGACTTGAGGGCTGCCACATCTCCATGTCGTTCAGTTTCGCGAGCCCCCATTTGTGGGCGGGCTCCCCCTTTTTCTGGTTTTTGATCATCGCGTTGACAACCGCGGTAAGGGCCTGTTCGCGGGTTACGGATTTACTCAGAGAATTGTAGGACTGAACCATCCAGTAGCTACCGGTCTGTTCCACCTCCGTCCTTTCCTGAATAACGTCGAGGTAGCTTGATATATCGCCTTCATCAACCCCGGTCTTTCGGAGTCCTTCGCGGGCCAGCGGCAAAAGTTCTTTGCAGATGAGATCCACAGCAGAGTAATGCGAATCATTAACCCATCTAAATTTTGTGTCGAGCCCAAGCTTTGAAGCCGCGAAAAAGTTCATTTTTGCGTCATCAAAATCAAGTTTTTTTGTAATGTCCCCATACTCCTCGTCCATACCATTCAGAAGGCCGAGCCAGAACGCTGCATTGGCAATTTCATCCGTTACAGTGGGTCCGGACGGAAACACCCGATTTTCAATTCGGAGGTGCGGCTTTCCGTTGCTCACACCATAGCATGGACGGTTCCACCTATAAACCGTGCCGTTGTGCACCTGAAGCGCCATCAGATCGGGCACTTCCCCATTATCCAACATCGCTTCCACATCTTCGTTAATTTCAGAGCTGAGGATCACCCTGTAACGAGCAATATCTTCCTGGTAAATCTCAAGAATACTCTTGTCCAGCCATTGATTTCCAAACGTCACCCGCGGACTCGATTCACGGAGATGATCTCCCACCTGTCGGGTATCCACCGACTGATGAAACAGCGCGATTCGTGTCTCTTTCCACAGGCGCTTTCCAAACAGCAGCGGAGAGTTGACTGCGCTTGCCAATACCGGACCTGTAATGGCCTGAGCCAGGTTGTATTTCTGAACAAAATCATCCGGGTTAACCTGCAGGTGAACCTGAAATCCGGTGTTGCACGCTTCAAGAAGTGGCGTATCAAATCGCATGAGAAGCTCGTCAGTCCCCTGAATACGAAGGTCGTACTCTTCGCCGCGCAGTTTATTGATGGCATCACAGATAGCACGATAGCGAGGCAGCGGCGTTAAATTCTCAATATCCAGATCCGATTTTCGGATAGTAGGAAGAATACCCGAGAGAGCGATATCACCGTCAAACTGTTTAATTTTTTTGCGGATAAATTCCAGTTTGTCCTGAATATTTTTCTCCATTTGGGAGAGACATTTCCCTTCAAATAGCAGCGGTTCCAGATTGGTTTCGAGGTTGAATTTAGCCAGTTCCGTCGTGTAGCTGTCGTCCTGCAGAACATCCAGAAGCTCCATCGCGATAGGTGCAGGTTTGGCATTTTTATCGATCAGGCAAAGCTCCTGCTCCGCGCCAATCCGGATATTGTCAATCTCAAACCAGCCCTCCTCCAGCATCCTCCCCATCGCCCGCACATCGCGAAGCAGATATTTAAGAAACTGTTGTGCCTGCTCTTTCGACTCCGGTATTTTAACTCGCTCTTCGCCCATAAAATAATAATTGGATGATGGAATGCTTCAATAATTGAATAATTGGGCCTTAAATCAAGTGCTATTTCATCAGATGGTGTAAATTACGGCTGTCACAGCTTTTTCAACCCGATATTAACAATCATGACTGAATTAACTCCCCGATTTATTCCTGAGAACCTTCTCAATCAGATCAGCAATCTCTTCCGGCGTTTTATTTTTGAAGTCATCTTTCAGGAGAAGTTTCATTCTATCAGATTTTGCTTTCAGCAACTTTTTACTCGTTTTAAACACCTCCTTAATCTCTTCGTCATTGTCATTTTCCCAGTAACTTCCGCTGTCTCGTACGTCCAGATTTGAAATGTATTTATTCTTCAGAAATCTCAGCAATTTAATGATCGCAATATGTATCTCTGCAGATGAAAAATGGGTTTGTGTGCTTAGCCAAATATCGTCTGAGGCAGTCTCTTTGTCAGCCATCATCACCATGTTTATTGTGCTTACCAGAGTGCCATCTTTACAAAACGTCAGAAACAGCGGGTCACAATTGGTGTCGGGAGTAAGGGAAATTCCGCGTATGGGAATGTGTCCCGAGATCTCATCACCATCTATCCCCTTTTTGAGTATCGCACTGTTTGGCAAATCCCAGTTCTCATTCCACTGACGGATATCCCAGTTAAGTATCGCCGCATACTCACTGATCTCACCGCTTAACTGATCTACATCTTTAATTCTGTCAATCTTCCCTCTATAATCTATCTTGATTCCCATCTTGGTCTCCGGTTTTACACGTTTGATATACATTTGTAAAGCATCTTAATTTCAAGGATAGTGAAAACTTTATCATTATGATATAAAATTCTATTTTATGCCCGAATCTTTTTGTGAAGGCTTTGTGTTTTCATCTGCCGGTGAAAACAAGAAGGCCTGAACCTGACCACAGCCCCAGTAGAACGTCAGATTTATGAAAGTTTAATTGAAAGGGTCAGAAAATCATTTTTCCGTAAACAATAGTCCATTGAAAGAACATGCCTTTCCTGTCACATCTTTATGCGAAGTTTTCTCAACATGTATCTGAACCCCTTTTCTGAACGTTTCATATCTTGATACTTGGTAAATACTACGATCAACGTAATCAAAGCTATCCCATCAACACCATTCAAAAAATGAACCTATTAAAAATCATCAGCGCACTCTCACTTGTCTGCCTCGCTCTTTTCATAT
>Ga0136599_1000287_pt1 | contig 14503 bp, 17 predicted proteins | sample AntRauMFilla2697_FD_104635 | JGI IMG/M metagenome (GOLD analysis project Ga0136599, IMG submission 104635) | Saline lake microbial communities from Rauer Islands, Antarctica - Metagenome Filla 2 #697 | ecosystem: Environmental > Aquatic > Non-marine Saline and Alkaline > Saline | place... | reverse complement strand
GAAGTAACTGCCGAGCCCGCTGAGCTACAAGTTCCGTAGGTGCCTTTTTCAAAGCTAGAATCATCAATTATATTCCAAATCTTTGCCGCGCCCGCTGGAGCATCGTCCCACGCAGCGCTAGTGCCATTCGATGTTAGGATTTTCCCAGCGATTCCGATGGGCAACCTTTCATCATTCGCAGCACCTCGCAGGATTAAGTCGCCTTGTGTTGTAGTTGGGCTTGATGATGGCAGTGCAGAACATTTCCACCCTGTCGCTTCGACTGCATCATAAACTAGTATTTGATCATCTGTACATGGTCCTAGGCTTGCGTTTTCTGTTGAGTAACCTTGTATTTGGCCTTTCGTGTCTAAAGTTGTTGATACTGGGGGGTTGAGCCATTTCGGGATACCCACATCTAGCGTAAGTATTTGGCCATTAGCCCCCGGTTCTGGAACGCCGCCATTTACAATTCCCAAAATCCCTGTGACTTCGCTAGAGAGATCAATATTGCCAGCGCTAACAGTTCCAGAAGATGCCTTAAGTACGCCATTATAGTCCTTTAAAACTAAATCGCCCGTGCCCGTGGGTGTTATAGTAATGTCTTGATTAGAAAGTTTTGTAGTTATCAGCTCTAAGTGATGAGTTGTGAGACTTGGCCCTACACCAAAAGTTAAAAGCGGAAGAAGTGTTAATAAAATCAAGATAGATGCAAATCTCATTTACTTAATCCTTGTAGTGTTTTGATTTTGGGTTTGCCTTGACCATCTTTAGGTGGTGTTCGCACTTGGCAGGTTTAAAGTTAATTTCCTTGCAAAGCTCAAAGCTGTTTTGATATTGAAATCCGTTTCCAAAAACTGCAAGTAATGCGATTAAAAACATAAAAACTCCTATGTTAATTCATTATATAATGAGACGGTTGCTCGCCATGTGCCAGAGCCAGATATTACAGTACCAGCGGGGAGCCAATAGGATGCGGTGGCAACCTCGTTAAATGTCTTTGAAGCATAACCAAAGGCGTCTCCGTGTGGATCACGTGCAAGGTCATTATTTACATAACCTGACAGTAAATGTCTTTCCGTTGTATAGGCACCCCCCCTGCCGGTGCCATACCTAAGAGCGCTACTTGTATTTGTGGTTTGTGTTGTGGAGCTACCACTCAATGCCGTTGCGCCACCAATCTCAAACGTAGCGCTACCGATGGCATTGGCAGTGACGTAAGCATACTTTCCCGCTGGTATTGTGTAGCTCGATGTTTTTACCGAAACGCTCACAGGCTGAAAATTAAAAGGAATTACTATGTCTGTCATACTTCACCCACCAAATATATTGAAAATTTCCCAATACTTCCGTTACTTGGAAGCTCGGTTATGTCTAAAAATAAATAATCGCCGTCCACAAGATCATCATTGTTTGTGTCAAAAACCGCATTTGTTGATTCGTCAAAGTTGCTGGCACCTGAATAAGATATTGATGGGCGCGTGGTAAAAACACTCACCGCCGCCGTGTCGTCAAGTGAGGGCGCCTTTCTTATATTGATTTCGATTTTTCCAGTAAGAGATCCAGTGTTAAATATCCCGATCTTACAATCTGAAAGTGTAAAATTTTGGGTTGCGCGGTAAATTGAGAGGCCTGTGACTGAGCCTTCCGCTTCGAGTGTTGCAGCGTTTCTAACCAACCCATCAAATACTACGACCTGCCCCTGATTAGACTCAAGCGAGGCGGTTCGAGTGTTTAAATCATCAAGGCTTGGTTTAATGTGATATTGAAACAACTCAGCTTTAATCGCTTTACCAACCTGAATGATAGAACTAGGTATTGTTAAAAATGACATATCATCCTATTAAATTACAGTTTGAGCTTTCGGAACTTGTTGTGTCTGGCAGCTCGTTGTCGTTATCTACTATGTATCCATTAACCATCTTTTCAGAGTCGCCAGCATTGGCAAAATCTAAAGAATTGTCGGTCGTTATGTTGGCAACTCTGGCGAACCAATTGCCCAAATCCGAGAACTCCAGACTGACTCCATTATATGATTTTGTAATCTTAGAGATGATGCCAATTTTCTGTCGTGCATCTTGCCCAAATCGCTTATACATGCGCCTAAAGTTGATCCAAAATTTATCATTCAGACTATTCTCTATAAACGCCAAAGGAGCCTTAACTCTCACGATTGACTGAGATAGCGAATTAAAAAGCTGGTATCTTTGTGTGATTATTTGCGATGAAATATCGTCATATAAATAAAGATCAATAATGTCTGTTTTGTCGATCCCGCTAGTTCTATTTACGAAGTCGCTTTCAAATTCATATTTTTTAAAACCAGATTCACCGGAAAACCTGTCAACCTCAAAGTGTCTGTAATGGGATATGGTTTTGTTTACAATATTATTTCTAGTTGTAACAGGCCCCATGGGGCTGTTAAGGTCATGGTCACTAATTGACTCTAGGGTTGAAGGCTTATCACTGCTTAAGACGCTAAAACAAACTTCAAAGCTCGCGCTAGTATAAAGAGATCCAAACATAGATTTATTAATTTTAGTTATGACATTTCTGGCGGTTTCTTGCTTGTCTAGTACGAGGCTTAATACATGCTGTGATTCGCTGTCAGCATTATCAAAGGTAGCGGTGTTAATGTTTGTTATAGAGACATTTGAAAGTAGGTCTTTTACCGCCCTAGACGCGTTTTTGATCCAGTTACCACTAGCGTCTTCCTTGCCGTAGCAGTCGCATGAAACTAACGCGTCATCGCCAATATAATCAGGTTTTTTAATTTTCGTGCCCGTGCTGGTGTCGGTTGATCCAGCGTAAGCTACTCTTAGTTTTAGCGTGTCCTCATCGTCAATGCTTAAAATCTCGTAATATGTCACATGTGTTATGTCATCGCTTCTAATCCAATCGCGAGGAGATAGGTTTACGGTTAAATCATTACCGCCAGATTTTGTGACTGTTCGAGAACCGTTTGTAAAAGTAAAGCTTCCGCTTAACACTTTTGGGCGAGCTATGTTAAATTCAGCGTCATCCGTAAATTCTATATAACAATGGTCAGAGGTGTTTGTAATCGAATAATCCCTATTGAAAACAAACTCCCGCCCCTTGAAATACAGCGCGTTTATGGGTTGTTTATTGACGCTATCGCCAACGTTGGGTGTTGTCTGCATGGCCGAAGTCAAAACAATAAAATCGGAACTAACTCTCCTAAGCTCTTTGGCCTCTCCATTTATAAATACGGTATCACCTGCAAAAAGGTCTGTTGTGTCATCAAGTTCTAATCTTAGATTGTTAAAAACTTGTGTTATTAAAGGCGCTGGGGCTCTGAGTTTATGTCCCGATACAGACCATTTTCTATTTTTATTTCTATATGATCGTTCAGGTAAAACCTTTCCGGCCTCATTATTAAATGAAACTTCTAGTTCTTCAGATATAGTTAAGCTAGTGTTAGACTCTATAGATTCAACACCAAACTCATAAGTAGTTTTAAGGTGCAAAATGATCTTATCCCCCGGTGAGACTTCTGATAGAAAGTTTAACCCCGTAATAGTTGTAGAGCCAAAGCTTCCACTTATGCTTCCAGACAAGGAGTAGCCGCCCTTTACCTTGTCAGCGCCAACCAATTTTAAACCGTCAACTTGACCGTAAATAATCTTCTTTGGTTTGTTTATGTCTGAATCACTTAGTTCGCCATCCGCATCGGTGTAGTTATTGAAGGAGATCTTTCTTCTTAGATTATAAGTGTAGTCGTTTACATTAAAAGATATCTTATTTGTGTCGTACTTCTTATCTGTGATAATACCGCTAAATATCTTTAAGGCGTCAGTTTCGTTTAAGTTGTCATTCCATGAGTGGATACTAATGTTTGCGTTTTCCCATTGAAACGCATCAAAAATTTCATCAAAACCCCCGTCGCTGTTAATCAGTGAGATATTGGATTTTGTCTCTAGGGCAATACCTATCTGATCGGCATTATCTAGTGCTTGCGTTGTTTCGCCGCCGGAGGCAAGTCTTGCCTCGTGCTCAACCACTTTGCCACCATTTAAGTTGTGGGTTAGATGGTTTGTGGGAATATTTGAATAGAACTTGCGATACGTGGCAGTTATAAAGTGGGTGTTTGGATTGTCGTTATCGACTGTTTCTAGGTAAACAATTCCCGCCTCGTGGTCATAGAAAAACTCTCCCGCGCTGATTGCTCCCAAACTTGAGGCCTCATTTAACGCGGTGTCATCTTCTTTTAATCCTATTACGTAGTGATTGACTGACTTCTTATAGACGTTACCAGAATGAACTTCAAAAACCTTTAGGTTATGTTTTGGATCTATATGCGCCAAAACAAACTTTCTAGATCTGGTCTGTTTTTTAAAGTCAGCATAACTCATTAGTGGTTTCTTCCAGTTTCAACATATCTATTTTGTGCTGTTACAAATATGAAGTTTACGGTGTCCCTAAATCCCAACTCAATGCTTGGGCCATTCATAAGGATTCCGTTATCATTGTCGTTGTAAGTTAACTTTACGGTGTTTGTGGCGTGCATGCCCATCACTGTTATTTCTGTCCCGTTACTGGGCGGTGTAGTTCCGAATGGAGTAATCGACGTCGACACCGCCGCCCCGTCGCCTTGGACTTGCAGTAATTGATTCTTGGCACTATCTAAAGTTATAGTTCCACTCGCAGTTATGCTCTGAGTCGCCACAACTTCAGCGCCGCCACTTAAGTCTGTAGGTGTTGCAGAGCTAGTAAATCCATCGTTAAAATTAAAAACTCTAGTCATCTTTATAAACCCATAATTGCACCGCTAAAGGCTCGTTAGTACCAAAGGAGCCATTTGCGATTAAGTTTTCATATTCTTTTATCCACCCGACAAAACTATCACTTAAATATGTATACCCGCTGGCACTCATTTCAACCGTGTATTCTCCCTTATTGATCGCTACGGGATTGTCAAACTGCAAGGCCTTCCACATGTGGATATAATTATCAGTGGTGTCCATATCTGATTTCGCTTCACTTGAACTAAAGGACTTACTGGCAATAACATCACTTCCTTTTTTAACTTCAAAAGTAAATGTACCGACTGGAGCATTGTGGATATAGATATATGGCCTAATGCCACCTAAAATGGCCCTTGAGTTTTTATCCCATGTGATAGTCTGTGAAAGCGTTGTATGTAATGGTTCAACTTTTAGATTCACAGCGCCTCCTCTACGTTAATAGATAGGTAGTAGTGAGCATAAAAGTTATTGGTTATCCGTGGTTTATTATTCATATAGCAAACCAACTTAAAGCGATTTGAATTATTTATCATGTTATCGTCGCCAATAAATAGACAAAAGGGCTTAGTGGTTCGTCGCTCGTCATAGACCTTGAAAATCTTGTCCATATTGTCTTTATCTAGTGCGTTCAGTTTAAATTGTATCTTCTTACGTTGAATTATTTCATCTACAAACTTTTGTCCATAGACATTCTCGCTTTCATTTTTTAGGTCGTCTTCTTGATAGCCCCATCCAAAGGATATACTGCGATTGTTATCAAGTTCGGTCACTTTGCCAATGTATACATAAGCAAGCTCAACATAGGAGGTCCCAGAAAGAGACAAACGCCAAAACCTGTAGGACTCCGGTGCGCTTAGAAGCTTGTAAGCTATTCCATGAACGTCATCAATACTTGATAATGTCGTGGAGTACGCGGGGGATCCCCATGAGTCTGTGGCGTTTGCCTCAATTGTTATGGGGGACAACAAATTAAAACCATCAATCTTATTGGGAGCTAGAATGATGGAATCAATGTCTTCCGTTGTCTGTAAGTCAAAAACCACTGTGGCACTACTGCCTGTTGATCGGTAAACCTTTGAACGTCTATCGTCTTGCAAGTTAACTAGAGGGAATTGCGCATTTTCTGTGCTTGCGCTTAGATTTGCCCCTTCAACAAAATTATCTTTAAAAAACTTTATCATCCGAGTTGAAACCCTCCGAGCTGGCTATCTCTAACCGCTCGCGCTATTTCGTTTCCATTTATTTGCAATATCACGGGTTGAGATTTAATAACTCTGATCAGCTCGTCAATCTTTTCGCTAAGCCCTTTATTTTCTTTTAGTCCAGCGCTAACTTCCGCTCCTTGTTGCTTATTTAAAATTGCCTCTCCTGAATTGACAAAGGCCGGAACCTTGTCGCCTGTAAAAGAAGTCCCGCCCACAACGCCGCCATCTGCAAATTTTTGAGAGTTTATTCTAGCGACATTGGCAATACCCTGAGCCACTACTGAAGCCGCTAAAGGTATTGTAAAGGGAGGGCCGGGAGGTGATGCAAGCGCTTGTGTTGCGGCCGTGTATGTGCTAACCACCGCTTGAGCGGATTGTAAAACTCTTTGCTCTTTTGAGCCTTGCTTTACCAGACTAATTCCAGCACTTAAAAAGTTTTCAGTTGCTCTTAATCTGGAGCTTGATATCTGATCTTCTCGCGCTGCCAGCTCTTGTTTTTGTTTAATTATGAGTTTTGTCTTTTCCGTTTCGGCCTTTATTTCAAACTGAGCGAGCTTTCTTTTTCTCTCCACAGAGTCCTCAATGGCCTGGATCTCTAATTCTTTTGCATTTATGGTTGCTTCTAGCTTTGAAGTCTCAAACGCCTGTATTCTTTCCAGATCGCCGGCCCTTTGCTCTCCATTTATTTCCCTTTTTGCAATAGCAAGTTCTTGTTGAGTCATAGCGAATTCTTGCCCCAACTCTAAAAGCTTTGCCTGAACTGCCTTTTCTTGTAAAACTTTTGGATCGTTTTCAGCGTCCACCGTTTCAGGCAATCCACCATTAGCGCTTGGATTTCTGCTACCATTTGCCGCCTTGGCTTGCTGTAATTCAGTTACAAGCTTTGTTTGTTGCTCTATGGCCCTGTTTGTTTGTTCTACAATGGAGGGGTCCACTCCACCGAATATCGCTTTAAGTATCCCGCCATCGCCAGATGTGAATCCTTCCTTTTTTGCTATTAATTCATCTAATTCTTTTTGAGCTGCCTTTAGCCCTTTAGGCTCTTCGTCTCCAGCTAAAAATCCAAAGAAATCCGCTGCGACTTCGGCGGCCTTAAACATGGCCGGAGTCATATCACTTATGAATGAAGTGGTTAAGTTTTGGAGTGATTGCGAGGCTTGGCTAAGTTTAAAATCTAAGGTTCCCTTTAGTTCTTTGGCGGCGGTTGCGGTTGATCCCATGCTATCGCGGTTGTTTTCGAGTACTTTGTTAAAATCGTCAAAGTCTCCGTTAGTTATAGCAAGTACAGCGTTTAAGGCCTCAACACTTCCAAATAACCTGGCCAAAGAATCAGTAGAGCCCCTACTCCGGTCTTTTATTAGCTTTAGAAATTCGGCGAACCCCCCCGCTTGCTTTATGCCCGCTGTGCTGAATTCAATTCCTAATTTCTTTGCTTCCGCTACTGCTTCAGATGTGGGCTTAATGATTCCAGAAAGCGTTTGTCTTAGGCCTGTAACGGATTGAGCAGTATTTATGCCAGACTTAGTTAAAAATGCCAGAGTTCCGGCCATCTCGCTAAACTCAAGGCCTGCTGAATTAGCAAGGGGGGCCACACGCCCCACGGTGTCAGCAAGTTCTCCAAATGTTGTTTGGCCATCTTTTACGGCCTGAAATAGTTTATCGCTGATAGATGTAGCGGTTTCTCCTGCGCTAGCGTAAGCGTTGACGGATGAGACTAACGCCCTTGCGGAAGTATCAATATTTACAAGGCCTGCCACCGCCGCCTCGTTGGCAACTCTTAAGGTTTCTAACTGGTTTGTAGTACCCTCGACACCCGCGGAGACGATATTATAAAAGGCCTTCGCTTGAGTCTGAGCGTTTAACCCGAACGTGGAAGAAAGCCCCAGAATCGCCTTCTCGCTTTTCTTTGTGAGCTTCTCGTTTCTTGGTAGTATGGAGTTTATTTCAGCAATGCCTTTGCCAAAGTCTATTGAATTTGAAAGTCCTTGCCTCAACACTCCAGCAAAAGAAGCCACTGCATTGGCGGCCAAATTTCCGGTGAATGATGCAATACTAAAGCTTTTCTTTATTTCAGATGAAAGTTTTTTGACAAGCGTGGCGTTTTCCTTAACTCCAACTTTTAAGGTGTCTTTACCTTTTAGAATGTCAAAGATTAACTTATCATTTGCCACGCGTGTTCAACTCCCTCTGAAATGCGCAATAGGTTTTGTATCTTTTAAAATCCAAATCGCCAGCGCTCACAGCTATTCCAAAATTTTTCATTTCAACAAACTCAAAATAAAGCGGAATTTCTTCTTGAATTCGCTTTAAATCGTTTTTGTGCTCACCGTCCAAGACCTTGATTTGATCTACCTTTATATTATTAAGGTAAAAATTCATTGCCTCGGACGCTAATCTTCCTTTGCGTAGGCCTCTAATATATGGCCGTAAATCTTGCTTCCAATTCTTGAAATTGGTTTCAGATAATCCATGTCGCTGGTTAACTGATCGTAAGATTCTAAGCTCTCTTTGCCTCTCTTAACCTTAACCTCTGTAATAACTCTTCCAAGGTTTTCGCAAATGAACGCTATCTTTTTATAGCTATCCATCTCCATGTCGCCTAGCTTACATTCCCCAACGAAGTGCATGGCCTCAATAGGGTTCGGATATCTGAATTTTATATAACCGCCCTTAACCTCTTCTTTTAAATCTTCCAAAGTGTCCCCCTTTTTGGATTTATATAAAGTTGATATAAATGTCTTTTTGCTCGCTAGTGATATAACCTTTGAAGCTTAATTCCACTTGAGCGTATGAGTCGCCCGTCACGTTGTAGTTAGTGATTGAAGCGTTTGCCATGTAAATGTTTACGCACTTACCAGCAACCCAGTTGCCACCTGATTTTTGCCCAAAGTTAAACATAACCGGAGTTTTTTCATTATTAACAAACTTGTCGAATATGTTTGATTCGTACTTGCTTAGAATTAAAGTTGTTGAAGCTGTTACTTCTCTGGAAACAATAATCTTTTCTTCAACGCCACTTTCAGCGCAAATGTTTGAGACTTCCTCGGTGGGAGTTGATATTGAAAAACTTACGTTTGCAGCTTCTTTGCAAATATTGTCTGAGTAATCGCCAATCATTAACTCGGCGTTTTTGACAATTAAGTTTGTAGCATCGTCATAAGTTGGCGTGTATTCAGCGCCAAGATCGATGCCAGCGTCAGAAGCGTAAGATGTCGCCGCAGTGTCATCCGCCGAAACAACAAAGCCAAGTGTCTCACCAATGGAGTTTGCGGCGTTAGAGCCTGTGCTCCATTCAAGTTCAAAAGTTGCCCCGTCACTCGCGATAGTATATTTACCAGTTGTTGAGCTATAGCTAACACTTATGTCTGCAGTCGCCTCCGCGTCCATGGCAGTCTCTATTGCCCTAGCAAGATCAAGCGGGTTCTTGTATACTTTTTCGGTAAGTGATACCGTTGAAGATACGCCGCCCTCATTGAAGTCTATGTATTTGTTTGAAGAGCTAATAACTATCGGATTGTAGTAAAACTTTGACCCCTCGTAAGAGAAGTTGATTTCTGCTTGCTCGCCTGAGTTTGCAGCTATCTCAATTGAGCTAGTTCTACAGCCTGCTACTGATTGAATTGCCCCGCCATTTGCAACGTAAAGCCATGCTGAAAATGAAGGGTGTCCACTTGCCGCTGGCTTATATAGAACCGCCTTGCCAAGATTAACGCCGGATGCCGGAGCGCTACCAAGGTTAAAGTTTAAGTCAAGCTCATTATTGGCAGAATCAACATCGTAAATATTTCTAATGGAGTAGCCGTTTGTGCCATCCTTTATTAATACCGCCTGACCTTTCTCGAAATTGTCTTCCTCGTCTCCAGACATGGTTAACTGCGCTCTAGCACTTGAGGTACCAGCGCTTGATCCAGATGTTACCCCGTATTCTGTGGCGTTTACCGTCTTAGCTCCTAATGCCGACTCAATCAAAAGCCCATACTCAGGAGCGGTGCCTTCGGTCTCTGAGTGCTTCATGTAAACACTGTGAGATCCAGCGGGTTGCTCTTTACCAGATAAAGATTTAGAAGCTCCTATGTCGTTTACAAGCTCGTCAGAACTTACTTCTTCTATGTTTGCCTCAATTCCAAAACCCTCTCTTAAGGGTACGAATTCGGTGGCGGCGCTTGGCTTAATAAGCGTTCCCGCAGTTGATTCTTGCTTTAAAGCGAATACCGATGATCTCATTAATTGCGCCATTATTTTTCTCCTAACAGTTTAAATATTTCTGTTTAAATTTAATCTCAAATGTTACCGCCACAGATATGAAGTTTTGTTTTTCCCCGCGTACAAACTCAACCCCTGAATCACCTGAAGGTGTAACGTCTTCTATATTTTCATCTATGTTTGATGGGTCAGACCAACTCGAGGTAATTGTATGGACGTCTTCCATTACCGCTTTTACGTTTTCGTCCATGTTTTTCACTTGAAATTTTTGTCTAATAACTTCTCTGGCAAATGAAATTGTGATGGTTGCCGCTTTCGCGTAAGATCCAAACTCATCGCCAGTGACATCAATAGTCGAAGATTCAAACTGCAACCCGTAGCCTTTTCTTAATACATGCTCTGGGTTGTCGGTTAGGTCATAAGCGTTATAAATTCTCTGATAGGAGCTGTCGCTAGGAAATAGAGTGTCTAGGCTTGAGATTAAGGCGTCATAAATGGAGCTAACTTTGCTCATCTAGTCATGTATCCCTGCCTTGCTATGGACTCTCTAACGTCCTCAATGGCGTTCTTGTTGTTATCTAAAACTGGACGTGCCAGCTTAAAATGATAGTTATAATTTTTGCCTGATTGTATGCGGTCATCTTCGTAGTCATCACCAAAAGATGTAAAGATAATGCTCGCTAATTTTTCAACACACGCGGTTTTATAGTCTTCACGGTTTAATAAAAGATTTCCCGATTCAACTAAGTACTCTTTTTTGATGCGATCCAGTATTTCATTACTTGCTGCCACTGATTGCTCATTCCAATTAGTCTTGCCCGTCTTGAAACTTGATTTAACATCACTTCTATTTAGTGCGGGATAAATTGCTTCCAGGTCTTCGTCTTCGCAAAACTTTTGACCTATATATTTTATTTCGGTATTTCCTGTTAACGTGGTATCAAAGCTTATTTCGAGCCAATAAAGGTCATATATATTGACATCTTCAAGACCTGTAACCGTTTCGCCGTTGTGGTTTGTATGTTCTCTATTCCATGTCCAATCATGGTTTGGTGTGAAGTCCACATAACCAGAATTAGATAAAGCATCGGTTCGATCTATTATTTCTACAGTGTCTCTAAAAGCTGTCCCATTCCAATATTTAATAGACATGGCGCCACCAAGAAGATTAACCGTGTCGCTCATTTCAATATAGAAAGATGAAAAGGGAAAGCGAGAGCCTAAATAAATCTTATCCTCGCTAGTAGTATATGTAACGCTCGCAGATCCAGAGTGATATTTCTCAATATCAGTACTTAAATCTTTGAGCGTTGAATTATCAGAATGCAGTAGTCTGAATCTCATAAGTTAAAACGCCCTCCATGCGGAGGGCAATTCCTTTTTAGTATTTCATTACTTCAAAAACAAATTCTACTTTACCAGCACTTGCGGCCGCGCCTTCAACTCCAAGGACAACTTTTTCCCCAGATGATAGCTCAACCCCAGCGTCAGCATCAGCGCAAACGATAGCATCTAGAGTTAATGCGGCCTTGCCCTGATCACTCCAAAACTCGGCACCGCCGTCGCCCTTGCCAAGGTCAGCGACTAAAGCTCCATCTGAAGTTACAGCGGCCTTAACGGCTGCATACTTAAGTTTCACAACGCAATTGCTTTCAGCTACCACAACATCGTAGTCACCCAGAGCCCCGCCATCTTCGGCGAAGTCGTAAACAACCCTTACGATTTCAGCTTCATTTGCAAATGGAGCCCCTACAGTTTTTTTACCCTTCAAACTCATTACCTACTCCTTATGAATTAATCACTGAGATATGTTTCTTAGCGCCTTCAATTCCAAGCTTTCCACCAACGATCATATCTACACTGATTAGAAACCCGTGCTGTTGATTGGCGTGAAGGTCGGAAATTTTAAACTCAGGCTGCTTTTGCATAACCAAGTGCATAAAGTCTTTGTGGAAAAAGATACCGGCATCTTGAGGGCTTCCAGACAAAGAAAGAATACCTTCAGAATTGTCTTCAAAAATATTAAAGCCCATTCTATTGGTTCCAAAACGGCCAGCCACCAAAGGTCTCTCATCGGCGGTATCGGCGTTGTTCATTTGTGTCTCGTCCAAAAGATCATGATAATACATTGGATCTAGAAGGCTGTACCAGTCTTGTCCTCTACCTGCCCACTTAGCTTGAGAGGCTAATGTGCTTATGTTTTTAAGCTCTGCAAATGTAAAGTCAGCAACACTCGTAACGGTGTGATCTGGAGCTGAAGCGCTTGGGGAAATCAAAGAATAAAGATAACTGTTTAGGTTAATTTCTAAGGCCTCCATCAACGCTTGCTTGATTTTGGAATCAGGCCCACCGTTGTTTTCAATTTCAATTTGAGACTGAAGTCCAATCAAATCTTCCAACTTAAAAGAAGCTGTAATTCTTTGATCCGCTTTGATGGCGATTCTTTCGGTTGTCATTTTTTGAGAACCAAAAGTGTTGTCGCCTGCGGAAGTGTTTTTCCTTTCAGCATTTGGACGCTTTACTTGGGACACATAAACAGTATCGCCACCCTTCTTAAGGTCACCTTCATAATCTCTACTCAACAGAGACGCAAGGATATTTGATTCTTTCAACTCTTCGGTCATGGTTGGAGACCAGAACTTTTGTACCTGCTCTGATACATCCCCAATTACTGTACTACTCATAGATTACTCCTTTAATCTTTAACAAATTTTCTTTTTTCTTTCTTCTCTTTCAGCGGAAGCTTTAACCATTGTTCATGACTTATGCTTTCGCTTGAGTGTCTTGCCGAATCAGAAGGCAGTGTCACTGTCTTAGTAACTAGAAGATCGCCGTGTTCTTTTAAAAAACTATTAGCGACCATCTCGACACTCTTAGGATCAAATGAATGGGTTTCCTCATCGTATATGATCTTGCCAGTGTCAACGAAAGTAACGTACTCGTTTTTCTTTAAAGGCCGCCCGATCTTTTTCATTACTTCGGATACCTTTCTAGACTCAAGTATATTGCTTTCTAATTCTTCTTTGGACGTCTTGATTGCTTTAAGTTCTTCAAGTGTAGACTCGTACATATCCTTGTACTCGCCTTTTTCCTCCTGCTTTTTTTTCTCAATCTCGTCAATCTTAGACTGGAAAGTTTTAGCAGTAGTTCGGGCCTTCCTTAGCTCGTCTAACAACTCTCGGTTCTTAGCTTCAAGTGCGTCAATGTTATTTGGTTTTTCGCCCGGTTCTTCCGCTGGAATATCAGGTTGCTCCGCTGGAGTCTTTGTTTCTACTTCACTCATTGTTTCCCCTTTTCGTTTATGTTGTCAAGTCCCTTATCTTTTTTCTGAACTTCTCCCTAAATTCTTTTTTTATTTTATTAATCTCGGCCTTGGTTAACTCCAAAAATGTTCTTTCTCTTTGTACGTACTTTAGGATCTCCGAGTTTGTTTTAGAGTCGGGTTCTCCGTTTGGAAGTGTTCTAGATGTGCTTTTTGCGAACATGATAAAACGCCCTCGCGTACCGACAACGCTTAAGCTTTTTAATAGCTGCCCTGTAAATGTGAGATTAGATTTATTCGGCTTAGCGTTTGGCCCTAACTGCTTTCTTTTAATCCTTCTTCGTTCTTTATATTTATCGGACAAAGGTTTAAGTGGGTTTGACTTAGAACCATCTACACCCTTGCCTAGGATTTGCGTTCTCTTTACGACTCCCTCCTTACTGTCCTCTCCTCGTTCCTTCATGTTGACCGAACTTATCTCCAATTCAAAGGCCTTTTCTATTTTCTTCGAGGCGTTTTTCAATACTTGATCTGGAGTTTTTTTGGCCATCTAAGAACTCCTTCTATTAGTGAAGAAATTAAATATGTCAAAGTCAATATCTTGATTAATTGTCTTTACGTTGTTTGCGAAACTTTTCTTTGCGGTGAAGACTTGGCCTAAGCCTGAGTTAAAGTCACTCCCTGTCGCTTGATTGAAGTTTGATTCTTGCTCTATGTAGTTAGCTTCCAACTCTTTAACTTCTGACGACTTAATACCTAGAAAATCGCGCTGCTTGCCTTTTATAGGTGTTTTTTGTCCATAGGTTCCAAGCACATTACCTTCGACCTTGCCGATCAATCTTGTGTCGCCTGAATCATAGCCGATTCGTATTTGTCCGATTTTATGACTCAAAAGATCCATGGCGTTTAGCATTTCCCCGCTCAGTGTCGCGTTGACTTTATTGGGAGACTTACCAAACGCCTTAAACTCTTCGCTCTCTATATAAGATTCAGAGTAATTGGCAAATGGTTTACCATTCTTATCCAAACCTTTCTCAGACCTATTTATAATATGATCTATAATCTCAAACGCTAAAAGCTCGCGCTCT
>Ga0136599_1000286_pt1 | contig 14628 bp, 17 predicted proteins | sample AntRauMFilla2697_FD_104635 | JGI IMG/M metagenome (GOLD analysis project Ga0136599, IMG submission 104635) | Saline lake microbial communities from Rauer Islands, Antarctica - Metagenome Filla 2 #697 | ecosystem: Environmental > Aquatic > Non-marine Saline and Alkaline > Saline | place... | reverse complement strand
TCACCCGTGTTACGGATCCGGCTCGGATCCGACGCTTCCAGGATGCTGAATCCACCGGAGACGCCGTTTGCGACCCCACTAAGGCGCACCTGCTGGAGAGGAGAAGTGGTGCCACCGCTGTTGCAATTGATGGCCGACGCCGAGCACGCCTGCGCCGGTGTGCCGAAGGCAATACTTGCCAACAGAGCGACGGCCGGAAGCGAGATCGAGAGTGCGAGTTCGCCGATGTTATTGTTCGTAAAGAGCGTCTTCATCGTTTTTGTCCTCCTGGACTATGGTTGTTGCCAGCGAAACGCTGGCGGTTACTGCTCCCCGAAGGAAACAGGTGTGCCAAAGTCCAAGTGCAAAAATTAATATGGACTATGCCACAAAAATTTGCGCTCCGGAGAGCTCACTTAATCTAGCATGATTAAAAGATTTGTCAAGCTTTTTTCAATCCCTCAACATGCCCCGAAACCAAAAGAAGCTAATAAGACTTATTTCTATGTGTTTTACTCAAGAATTGCCACCCAACCAATCAAAAAACGCCCTCTTTCGAGGGCGCTTTTAAAAAAATCTTTACACTTTATTAGCTGCTGTATCTGCCAGGTTTGCGGCGTCATCAGCTGCATCTTTTGCTTCTTTAGAAGCTTCTTCTGCGACTGCTTCTTCGGTGACATCACTAACTGTATCTACAGCGTCCTTGGCTGCATCAGAAGCTTCTTCTGCGACTGCTGCTGCTTCGGTTGCTGCGTCACTGGCTTTGTCATCAGCTGCAGCTACGGCGTGTTCAGCTGCATCTGCCGCTTGATCTACTGCATGATCAGCTGCGTTTGCGGCTGCTACAGCTGATTCTTTTGCTGCTTGTTCATCTGTCTTGTCGTGATCACCAAATACTGAATCCATGATTCCCATAAGTTATGTTTGTTTACTTGCAGTACCCACTAGAATACCATACTCACCACCTGCAAAACAAAGTCAGCGTTGAAATCTCTACCCTACACCTTGACTAGAGTGATTATTACTAGCTATAGTATTATAGGAACAAGTGCAGCAACAGGAGAAAACCGATGCGATGGGTATATATGATAGTAGCAGCGTTGTCACTGGGCCAGCCGGCAACTGCAAGTGAATATAATTCCTTGGCTTGTTACACTATAAATGACGCTCACGCTTTCATTCACTTTTCAGTATCAGCTTCTGAAGAAGAATTGGAAGCCAGGGCTAAGCTTTTAGTTACACAAGATCGTTGCGTCATTCTACAAATCCACCTAACGCCTGAACAAATGCCTCCGGTAGTTGCTCAGGTTCAAGCCTGGTTTGGTTCGCTTACAATTATCAAACTGAATAAAGTTGACAGTCAGGACGAACTCTTTTTCATCGTACCTGATTGGAATGATGAGACGTGGCATGGTTTCATCGAAGATACTCTTTCCGTCGATGCTTGACGACACATACCGCAGCTAGTGCTGGGGTTTTTTTATTTGCACGAGACATCAGATAAGTATCTTCATCCACCAAAGTCTTTGATGATTGCTTGTTCATTACCAGCATTGAGGGCTTTTTTGAAGCGTGTTCCCCGCTGACCTTTTACCCGGCTTTCACACTCACCCCAGGTTGTATGGGTCTGCACGACACCATCAAGCAGACTTACGTAGGAGTAGGCTTTTTGAGCTGAACGTTTGCGGGTCGCACTACGCTGCGCAGCTTTTGCCTCGTCGTATGAAGTATCTGATACATCAAATCCGTAGGCGTCTTTAGAGCCAGTATAGAGATCAAACGATCCATTAGCTGCAAAATCTGAGGCGATGGTATCGGCTCGTTCGTTACCAATAATCCCAACGTGACCGGGCACCTTATGCCATTCAATTGCTACTTGCTCGAGTAGTGGCTGCAGCGCTTGCCAGAGGGCTTTATTTAAAACCTCACTCCCGGCTTTGGTTTTCCAGCCGTTTTTCATCCAACCAAATATCCATCCATTTGCTCCTTCAACTACATATTTAGAATCTGTATAGATAGCCACCGTTGCATCAGTGTCTTGGATTGCTTTGAGAGCTTCAACTACTGCGCGCAACTCCATCTCGTTATTGGTGGTACGTTCTTTAAAGCCACCAAGCTCAATTATGGTTGTATCTCGTGCAATAACCGCCCCATAACCTCCGCGCCCAGGATTACCTTTTGACGCCCCGTCGGTGAAAATCTGAATTGACTCTGCCATATTCGTGCCAGTTTACCATAATCACTTGCTATACTTTAGGTATGAAGATCAGATATCCAGCTGCGGGTGGCAATTATCGTCACTAGATAGTCGCCCTCCAGTCTCGGTCCTGTCTGGCGAGTAGCTGCTCTGCTCGTTCTGGTTCAGCCATTACTTCTTGTATGACCCGTTCAGCCCGAATGCTCTGCGAGGCTTTCACGAGCACCACGTCACCTGGCTGAAGCATCGCTTGCAGTTCGCGACCAGCGCGTGCTACGTTTTCATATTGAAATACCGTCTTATCGTTTAGCCCATTGGAGAGCGCCCCTTCAGCAAACCCACGCGCACGCACCCCCAAGGTCAGCAGCACATCACAGGTTTCCCCTACCCGTTTACCAAGCCGACGATGCTCGTCTGACGAATACTTACCTAGTTCGAGCATGTCGCCAAGAACGGCAATCCGGCGCTTGGCGTACTTGATTTCTGACAGAGTCTCGAGGGCATGCTCCAGGGCAATGGGTGAGGAATTATACGTATCATCAATCAAGACTGAGCCTTTGATACCAGCAATAATTCGTAATCGACCGGGAGGTGCGCTGAGGGTCTGTAGCCCTTTGGCAGCGTCTGTTGTTTTGATCCCCAGGACCTGTGCTACCGCCAGAGCAGCTGCACAGCCAAGGGCGTGCTGGGTTCCAACTACTCCTGCCAGGGTAATATCTGACTTTTCGTCACCGTGCACAACACTGAAGGAAAGACCGGACGGGACGTCGTCTTTATACTGCAGCGTATCTTTTTCTACCTTAAACTCGGTTGGTAGATATCGCCCGTACCCCAACGATTTTTGCCGAACTTCTGGTAGCTGGTTTTTGATAATCTCGTCATCATGGTTATAAATAAGCGTACCCTCAGCGTGCATACCGTGCACGAGTTTCATCTTCTCTTCAATTACAGCTGTGGGTGAAGAAAACTGTTCGACGTGGACTGGCACATCTGGCAGCCGGGTCAGCACAACCACATCAGGCTTCAGCCAACTAACCAATTGCTCCATATCACCAGGAGTATCAACACCGGTTTCTAGTACCAATACATTTGGATAAGTACGTGTAAACAGTACGGTAAAGGCACCATCGACCACGTTCCAAACCCAGCGCAATGGATTGTCCCAACCGGTAGGCAGTCCTAAGATAGTCAAAGGCACGCCGATCTCTGAATTAAAACTCTTTTGGCTTTTGCGAGCGCGTACGCTATCTTTGATTGCTACATAAATAGCATCTTTAGTAGATGTTTTACCAACACTTCCAGTGATCGCCACGATAGTTGGCTTGTGACGACGCAAGAGCAGACGGGCTTCAGCTGTCAAGATAGATACAACGAGTGAGCGAAAAAATGATTTCATAACTTATCGATCGGGCGGAATAGAATAATAATTGATCAAAAACTTGGTCATGTCCATAAATGGAGTGGTGAGCGTCTCGGACGCGTAACGCACTCCCTTTGGTTCTACAGTATACAAGAAAATAATGAATTCTGGGTCATAAGACGGAAAATAACCGAAAAACGAGTGGAGGAATTTGTCATCATAATACCCACCGTTGACTGGGTCGGCAATTTGGGCAGTACCAGTTTTGGCCGCAACACTGTGATTAGGGAGCGCAACCGTACCACCACGTAGTGCATCGTCCACCACTACCGTCAACATACGAGAGATTTCTTCGCTGGTTTCAGGCTTGATTACTTGGGTGCCTTCTGGATATTTTAACTCTTTTTCAGTCCCGTCGATAAAATTTATTTTCTTAACGATGTGCGGTGTTACCAAATGTCCACCATTACCAAGAGTTGCCAGCGCGCGCGTGATAGCGATCGGTGTCATAGCGATTCCTTGACCAAAGGAAGCAGTAGCATACTCGACGTCGCGTGGTGAATTGAGGTTATCTACCAAACCATACGCTTCATTAGGCAGATCAATACCAGTCTCACTACCTAATTTATAACTAAGGAAATAGTCGCGGAACTTCTCTTTACCCATCTGAGTAACGATCCACGACACACCGGTGTTGAGTGACTGATTAAGAATTTCTTGCATTGGCACCGTCCCACGACCACGACCGTCGAAGTTACGGATAGTAAAGGTATCGAGGGTTAGCTCGCCGCTATCATAATATGTTGTGGATGGGACTATAGCACCGCTATCAAGCCCCGCTGCCATGGTCAGTGCTTTGATGGTTGAACCAAACTCGTACAGATTTTCTACCAACGGGTTTTGAAACTGTTCAATAGTCGCATCACTGCGGTCATTAAGGTCAAATCCTGGAACTGCATTCATAGCGACAATCTCACCAGTGTTTGGATCCATAATAATAGCTCCGGTGAGCTTACTATCATACTGATCATTAGTTTCTTGCAGTACAGTATCAAGCATTTGCGATACAGAGAGCTCGAGTGAAGTAACGATCTCGCCCGATTGATGTTGCTTGGTATTGGTTACCAAACCACCAAGATCACTAAATAGCTCAGCAAAGAAATTAACCGATCGGACTTGATTTTGCCGAAACAACACATCATCATATTGCCGCTCAAGACCGTACTTACCTCGAAGTTCAGTTCCTTCATCGGTAAAACCAACAAACCCAATCGAACGGGCAGCGACAGAAGATCCTGGGTAGTATCGCCATTGCTCTGGATACAAATATACGCCAGTGAGACCGAGTCCGGTAATTAGTTCGGCTGTAGTTTCGTCAATTTCACTTTGAAACTCCACATAGGTACGATCGGGAAGCACTGCTCGTACCAGACACAGCTCTTGGTCGATTTTGGCTACCTCGGCTAGTTGAGAGCACGTACCAGCTGCATCGGTAATGCGGGACGGATCAAGTGCCAGCACGTAGCCAGACTTAATGGCAGCTGCAGACAGCTCAGTCCCATCCCGGTTGGTAAAGAAAATTGAACCGCGGGTATATAAATCATCCATGGTCCGCACATACTGTAATTCAGCTTGTTCACTATACATATTGCCATGCGCAATCTGCACCACATAGCTTCGAACCAACAATAAAAAGGCGATCAGACAGATCACCCCAACGACCACTCGTATGCGTAGTGTTCGTTTTTGACGTTGCATATGTCTATTATTGCCCAAGTACCAGGTTTGGTACAGTGGTTCTAGCTACAAAAATCTTTTCACTGTCTTCTTTGTAACCATCAACGCTTGCCATTCTGGCAGCGATGGTGTGCTGAGCAGTGATGTACTCGGTCTCAAGCAATGCAATCTGGTTTTTGAGATCCTGAGCTTCTTGCATAGCTTCTTTACGCATGACGACATGCACAACCGAAACGTTTAAAAAATATAAATAGGCAACTACAGCAAATCCAATGATACCCAAGATTACTAGAGTATATGGTGAATGTGCTATTGTTTCGCGACTTTGACTCATATGTGGAGAGATTACTGTTTTTCGAATATTCGGAGTTTTGCACTCCGCGCCCTTGGATTTGTTTCCAGCTCCTCGCTACTGGCTGTGGTTGGTTTTTTGGTCACTACTATTCCCCGCTGTGCTGCTTGCGCTGCTTTGAAGGCATGTTTCACCACTCGGTCTTCAATACTGTGAAAAGTAATGATGACCAGCCGTCCTTGTGGTGCTAACTGCTCGATCCCTTGCTCGATCAACTCTTCAATTGCGGTTAATTCTTCATTGACTGCTATCCGTAAGGCTTGGAAGGTCTTGGTAGCGACGTGAGTGCGTCCGTGTCGAGCAACAGCTGGATATGCGCTGACAATGAGGTCTGATAACTGCTTACTGGTCTCGATTGGTTGTTCATCTCTGGTGGCAACTATTTTGCTGGCAATTCGGCGAGCAAAACGCTCTTCGCCATACCCATAAATGATATCGGCCAAGACATGCTCGTCCCACTGATTGACAATGTCACGAGCTGTAAAGTCGTAGCTGGCTGGGTCCCCCAGTGTCATCAAGAGCGGTTCATCATGCCGAAACGAGAACCCTCGCCCATTACCTGAAAATTGCTCCATCCGCCATCCTAAGTCAGCCAGGATGCCATCTACTTTTTCTACTTCTATAGAACCCATTATTGTGTGTAGGTCACGGAAGTTTCCGTGCACCAGGGTGACGTTTTCAAGTTCATTCAAACTGTGACGTAACGCTGTTTGATCTGTGTCTATCCCAATGTACGATCCATTAGTACCTAGCTCGGCTAAGATTGCACGAGCATGGCCACCTGCGCCAAACGTCGTATCGACGATGGTGCTGTCCGGCCTAATTGCTAGTGCTTCGACTGCCTCATGCAGCAGTACTGTTTCGTGGATCATACATTGTGAAGTTACGACTGATTAGAGGACGCCTATATCTCCGAGTTTCTCAGCCAAGGCATCTGCCTGTGCTTCAATACTCTTCTTATACGTCTCCCAGCGATTCTCATCCCAAATCTCGATACGATCATGTATTCCAGCAAGCACCACTTTGGTGTCGAGCGTCGCAAAATCCTTCAAGAAGTCTGGCACGAGGATACGTCCAACTGAATCAACCTCCGCTTCTACTGCACCTGACAGAAAAAAGCGATTAAAACTCCGTGTATCCGCCTGACCAAGTGGAAGCTTGCCAACCTTTTCGGTTATCTGCTTCCACTCCTTCAGAGGATATACAAAGAGACAGTTGTCGAGGCCTCTTGTGATTACAAGCTTTTTCCCAAGTTCTTTCCGCCATTTTGACGGAAGAGACAGCCGTCTCTTGGGATCCAACGTATGTTTGTATTCACCGATTAGCATATTTCTCGACATCCAAGTGGGCCTCCGCAATTCATGCAAATGGTGGAGAACAATTGCATGAATTGCGGAAACCCACTTGGCATACTTAGTTTCATAATGAATCTAGTATACCACTATCTCCCACCACTCGTACATTCTATAACACTTCGCCCCACCTGCAACCACCTTGTCCCCAGGTGTAACACCGACGCGAACACAACAAAACTCGAGCGAGTCGAGTTTCAATAAGAGGATTCTGAGTGATTAAACTTTGTTCGATACCCAATTCGTCCATCCTCAGCATTTATTTTTCTACATTAGAATCGAACAAAAATTACTTATCATATATGATAAGTAATTTTGCGCGTTTCAAAATTACTTATTTGCAACAGTAATGAAAAAACCGGCGGTGGCCGGTTTGTGGTTTATCTGAGCACCCGTTCGACGGGATCACGAGCCACGATTTCTCGGGCAGCGATCTGTTCGGGTGTTAGGGTCGGTTTGTCTTGTTGCTGCTGTGACATGTAGTACCTCCTGCTGCTGGTCTACTGTCTTTAACCTTGTAAGTGAGAAAAAGTTACACTAATCGTTTTTTGGGCGCATCAGAGGGAAATACTGCGTCTCGCGCAGTGACTTCCCTGCCAAGAATGCGAACAGCCGTTCACCAAAGCCAAAGCCACAGGTAGGTGGCATGCCGTGCTCGAGCATGTCGACGAACTCCCAGTCAGGCATCATTGCCTCGTCGTCTCCGGCATCAAGTAGTTGCTGCTGCACCTCGAACCGTTGTCGCTGATCAACTGGATCATTGAGCTCGCTGTATCCTCGGCCAACCTCTGAACCAGCGATGATTGGTTGAAACATCTCTACCGTTTCCCCATCTGGGCGAGCCTTTGCCAGTGGCGCGACTAATTTAGGATGGTTTACCAAGAAAGCTGGACCAACGATAGTCTTGCGACAGACTTTCCACAATGTGTCGGTTAGGCGTTCGCGGTTGTCGCCGTCATAAGAAACCCCAAGCTCATCAAGCTTGGCTTTCATAGTTTCTTCTGTGGCAGTGATTATATTGATACCAGTTTGCTTTTCAATTTCGTCAACGTAGTCAATCGCAACCCACTCGTCGGCCAAGTTAAAGGTATGTCCCCGGGCTTCAAATTCTGTGGTACCAAAGACTTCTTGGGCGATCTCGATGTACAACTCTCGTACCAGCTCCATACCTTTTTTGTAATCAGCGTAGGCCCAATAAAATTCCATGTTAGTGAATTCTTGTAGATGCTCTGGGCTAGTACCTTCGTTGCGATAGGCTCGGCCGATTTCAAACGTCTTGGGGATTCCTCCAGCCATTAGGTGTTTTTGCCAGAGCTCACCGATTGAAATTCGTAAATACACGTCCATATCATAATCATTATGATAGGTCTTGAACGGTCGTGCTTCTGCACCGCCGGTAGTAACCTCGAGGGTTGGTGTTTCAACCTCTAGGAATCCATGACGCTTCATAAAAGTGCGCGTCACATCCCAGAACTTAGCTTTTTTAACAAATAGGTCTCGCAACTCTTCGTTTAACAACAAATCAAGGTACCGCTTACGGTATCGCTCATCTTCATCTTTGATACCAAAATGCTCAGTCGGGATATTTTGTACCGCTTTAGTTAATATTCGCCAATTACTGACTTTGATTGCTTCGGTCTCACGCTTGGTGACAAACGCCGTACCAGTCAGCTCAACAAAGTCACCAGTACTGATGAAGTTAAGCATTGAGTCATATAAATCATCGCCCATGGCGTCTTTTGAGCAAAAGGCTTGCACCTTTCCCGTGCCGTCAAATATATCTAAAAAGGCCAATGCACCATGTTCTCGTTTGGCAACTACTCGCCCAGCCAACACGACATCGGTAGCTGCTTGCTCTAAATCACCAAAATAAGTAACGAATTTCTTGATTGTGTGGGTCTGGTGTGACTCAGACGGATACGGGTTAATTCCAGCGGTACGTAGCTCGGCTATTTTTTGTTCGCGATCAGCGCGGAGATCTTCTTGTTGTGACATAGTCACTATCCTAGCGTGAGTTCACCGAAAAGAAAAGGCCAGCGCTGTGGCGCTAGCCTTTTCTTGGATTATCAATACCTCGAAACTGAACGTTGTGGAATTATTTCAGATACGAGGCGCAACTGAACGTTGGGTAGGTAGGTTAGGTACAAGGCGGACAAGAAAAAAGATCCGACCGGGGCAAGTGCCCAGGGAGGATCGTTTTATCGCAGTCCAACGCAGTAGATAGCTTGCCTACGCGACGTTCAGGACTTTGTACTTTTGGAGTCCGATAGGCGTCTCAAACTCAAACTCGTCCCCTTTCTTCTTTCCCATCAGCGCTTCCCCTAGTGGTGACAAGTATGACAACTTACGATCGTGGATGTTAGCTTCATCTGATCCGACGATGATGTATTCTTTTTTATCTTTTTCTTTCTCTTTTTGGATCGTGACCACTGATGCGAGACCGATCACATCACCCTTTTTCTTTTGATCGACAATCTTGGCCTCTTTGATGGTCTTTTCTAGATATTGGATTCGCTCTTCGATGGCAGCTTGCATGTCGCGAGCTTCTTGGTACTCCGCATTTTCTGAAAGGTCTCCAAGACTTCGAGCATACTCTAGTGCTTCGGCGATTTCTTTGCGGCGGACGGTTTTGAGGTGTTCAAGTTCTTTTTTAAGTTCGTCGAACTTTTCTGGGGTCAAGAACGTTTGTGTGTCTGTCATAATCTAGTATTTTAAATTGGATTTAGACTATTATACGTGCCAGTTTGCAATGGTCAACTTGTGGATAAAAAATAGTCCAGCGCAAGCTCACCTCGCTATATAATACCTCGATATTTATCAATTGCTACCGTAAGCAAATAGATCGCACTACCGCCTACAAGCAATATAATCTGAGTTTGTGTAAGCTGCAATGTAACCAACTGCCAAGCCAGTGAACAAAGCACAGCAACAACAAATAATACGTAAACTAGATGTAGCCCTCCGCCAAAAGTAATTGATCCATCAGGCAGGTACATAGAAACTATGTCCCCGCGAACCCTCGCTGTTGTTTGCCACATCCGATGCAGGCACAAAGTACCCAGAGCAGCTGGCACAGCGCTAATCAGAAGTAGCTGCAGATCAACTGTCCAGTGCCACGCAACCATGATCAGAGTAAAACCCACTACGTCACCCACGTCACCTGTCCAGTAAAATTTTGGCCGTAATCCATCTGTCCGCTGTCTCATTTCGTACCATCCGCGAACCCGCCACATTAGATATAATGTACTGTGAACACCTAAAATAAGTAACAGCATACTGATTATTCGGGCAACGTAGCTGGTGCTTCAATTCCGAGATACTCTGGACGATTGATACTCATCCATTCCACGACGTCACCCATGATTCTGGTTGCGCCCAAAGCATTACTTCGGGGCGCTCTATCCATCATTAGTATAAACGCGTACTCAGGCTCTGCGTAGGGCCAAAAACCGGCCGCCCAGGAGTTTACGTACGCGTTCCCTACTCCTACCTCGGCTGTCCCAGATTTGGCCGCTATGGCGACGTCATCGCGCTCAAATGATCGAGCAGTTCCGCCAGGAAAATTGACCGTCTTGCGCATACCTTCGTGCACGATCTGCATTGTATCCAAGTTTAGATTAATATCAGTTTTTTCACTTTGGTGTCCGAGTTCGACGTGGGGTGTCAGCAAGTATCCGCCGTTGGCGAGCGCCGCGTACGAACGTAGCATCTGCATCGGAGTGGTCAAAAATCCAAACTGACCAATTGAGGTAAAGTAGGTATCTCCTAAACGCCAATCGTCGTCAAATACTTCTTGTTTCCAAGCCGGGTCGGGCACCACTCCCGCCTGCTCTTGAGCCAGATTAACACCGGTGAGTTCCCCCATACCAAACTGCCGGAAGTATTCAGACATTTTGGTAATTCCCAAGCCGGTCATAGCACTATCTATCCCTGCCTGAGGTGCGGCATAGTCTGGCAAACCACCGCCAACGAGGTAGAAGAATACGTTCGATGAATAAGCAATCGCCTCACGCACAGTCATCTCACCGTGTGCGCGCCAGTCTGTAAAGTACGATGGATTGCTTGGATTATAGCGATTAGGAATCTTAAGCGTTCCATTACTAAATACGCGGGTATTCTCAGTTACAATCCCTTCTTCAAGAGCAGCGTACGCCACAAATGGTTTGACGATGGAACCCGGAGTATACGCTCCGCCGACCATTTTATTCAAAAACGGCAGTCGATCATCGTTATTATAGGCCGCGATGAGATCAGTATCATCACCATCGGCCATTACTTCTGGGTCATACGAAGGAAAACTTGTGAGGGCTAGTATTTCGCCGGTATGTATATTCATAATTGCTCCCGCGCCACTACGAAAGCCAGCCTGCGCACTCGAGGTTGCGATGATGTCGTACATGGCTTCGGAAAGCTCGGCGTCGATTGATAGTTGCAACTCACCGCCGGGGTTTGGTGCATTAAGAGCAAATTCACTGACCACTTCCAGGCGAGCATCGACCTCGACAATTGTACTGCCGTTATCCCCGTGTAGAACCTCTTCATAGGCAGCTTCAACACCACTGCGACCCAAATAGTCAGTCCGAAAAAAGAAACCCTTACTGTCTCGTTTGGGGTAGCTGACGTAACCCAATACCTGCCCTAGACCACTGCGGTCGGTGTACGCTCGAATCGGAAAATCGTACTCACCAGTAGTGTCGACCTCATTCCAAATCATCGACTCTCCGGTGCGGTCCGTCACCACTCCTCGTTCGGCAATAATCACAGCCTGGTCGACTTGGTTGTTTTCAGCAATTGCACGGTAGTCTGCACCGGAAACCACTTGCAACGCAAACACTTGATACAAAAATACCGCGGCAATCAAGACAAACAACCACCACACCACCGACAAACTACGGTCGGTGATACGCAATTCTCGTTTTCCCTCCATGCGATCACGATTAAATTCCGGGATGTTTGAGGCATCAAGCAGGACTTCTTCCACCGAAACGTCGGTAGTGTAACGATCTTGCAACTTAGTCATGATTCAATTTTACACCAATCAAACGCAATTTTAGCACCTCAACAACGATGGCAAACCCGCCAAAGACCAAACTATAAAGTGGTAGCTGCTCAAATCCTCCATAGTATCCATCCACACATACCCCTAGTGCAAACAACCAACCAGCGTGGAATCTATATACGAAGAGTGTCGCACTAGCAATTATTAACCAAGCCCAACTGTTGATAATACCCACAGCACACAAAAACAGTAATAAAAAACCAAAGACGATCATAAGGCTGGTGTCGAGCTAGCCACCTGGTCGGTACTGGTTGCTGTACTCGTGGCCAGCACCAAATCAGACACTACCAACGCGTCACTTTTTATTTTTTCGATGTACTGATTCATTTCAGTAGTAACAACCGTCACATCAGAAGGTGATCCAACCGCTACTTGGTAGAGGCTTTGCATAGGTACTTCTGGAGTAATATAGCCATACTGTTCTGGCTGGGTTGGCTCACTCTCGATCCAAGCTATTTGTCCGTACAGTCCAGGGCGCACACTCGGTACATGCACCAAGTCACCAATTTGCATAGCAATACCCTGCGGCATTTTCACCCGGGCGACTCCTCCACCAAGCCCTTCAAGGGTAGCTGTGACGTCTGGACCGGTGAGGTACACAGTGGCAAAAAAGCCTGGTGTAGTAAACAGGGTCACAAATGAATGTGTTAGATATACATCTGACACTAAGCCGATCACCGAATCAGTACCAATGTATACCGGAGCACCGACTGTAATACCAGATTGTGACCCTCGATCGATCTGTAATAAATCATACGGCAGCTCGGTTGGTTTTGCTACCACCACCGCTAGGGTACGTTGTACTTCGCCATCTCCCAACAGACCTCGTAGTCGATTATTTTCTTGAAATAGACGCTGCTCGGTGAGGTCACTGCGTCCAAGTTCCGCAACAGTTTGCTCGAGTTCGGAAATATGTGTCTGCATAGCGATTTTATCTCGCCATAATACCGGCACTACCATACTTGATTGTGCCAACCAATTTTCAACCAGCTGCACCGGATACAGCACAACCGAACCGACCAGGCGCACCACTGGTGGCACCGCAAATCCGACCAGCAATACCAAAACAACCGCGACTACTAGTCGGGTGATCTTTTTGGTATCAGATGTGCGACGCAAATGTTTCCGCATGATCAATTAACAATTCATGATAAGAGTCTAGGTCTTCAACAATGATTCCCGCGCCCCGGATAACGGCTCGCAGTGGGTCGGGCACAACGATTACTGGTACCTCAAGCGCGTGTTCAAGTAGTGATGCTAGACCAGGAATCAGCGCACCTCCCCCAGATAAATGTATACCGCGCTGCATAATATCTGCCAGCACCTCGGGCGGTGTCTCTTCAAGCACCGTTCGTACGTTATCTACGATTGTTTCCAGTTGAGAAGCGACTGCGTCCCGCACATCGCTATCAGTAACAATAACCTCACGAGGCAAACCGGTGACCACGTCGCGCCCACGGGCAACCATTTCTTTCCCAGCTTGCGTGTGAGCAATTGATGCCAAGGCTACTTTCGCATCCTCAGCAGTCTTTTCACCAACCTGCACCTTAAATTGATCTCGAATGTACTTCACAATCGCTGTATTAAGGTGATCACCAGCTACGCGGAGGTTTTTAGACACTACTAGTCCATTGAGTGAGAGCACGGCGATATCAGTAGTCCCGCCACCAATATCGATAATCATGCTACCGATGGCTTTTTGTACTGGTAATTTCGCACCAATAGCAGCAGCCACTGGCTCTTCGACCAGGAACACTTCTCGAGCGCCGGCATTTTTTGCTGCATCTTGAGCAGCGCGCATCTCTACGTTAGTGATCCCCGACGGCACACCGATCAACATACGCGGTGCAATAATAGTCCGCATCTCACTTCGAACTTTGTTGATCAAGTATGCCAACATTTCTTCGGCTACTTCAAAATCTGAAATTACCCCATCCACCAGCGGCCTAATAACATCAATATGTTGTGGTGTACGACCCTGCATGGCCTTGGCTTCATTTCCAACGGCCACCAACTGACCAGTTTTTTTGTTGATGGCAACGATGGTTGGTTCGTTAAGTACGATTCCTTTCCCTTTGACGTACACCAAGGTGTTGGCAGTACCTAGGTCAATAGCAATGTCAGTAGAGACAGTCGCCAATAACTGGCTGAAGTAACGCGACACAACATTCATCTAACCATTATACTACGGATTAGATATACAAACAAAAAGCCGTTTACTGCTAGCTGTCTGGGACGATGTTAGAACTGCAATTTAATGCACTATGATTTATCTCCTTCCAAAAGATTCGTCTCACCACTGTCTTTTATTTCATTAAGGGCTTTTTTCATATGATTCAAAGAATAACAACCTATTCCATCTTCTTCTTCTGGACTTGCGGTTAATCCCAGCTCAGTCACAAAGTCTCCCAAAATACCATCAGCATTTTTTATATCCATTTCGAACAACAGTGAACTGATGTCCTTACTTTTATTAATATCATCCAGCACGGTAATAACTGCCTCAAGAAAATTAATTGATTCAATGTCTTTCATATGACTGATACTAGCATTTTTTTAAACTATGCTAGTATCAAATTGGCAATAGTGCCT
>Ga0136599_1000281_pt1 | contig 14739 bp, 15 predicted proteins | sample AntRauMFilla2697_FD_104635 | JGI IMG/M metagenome (GOLD analysis project Ga0136599, IMG submission 104635) | Saline lake microbial communities from Rauer Islands, Antarctica - Metagenome Filla 2 #697 | ecosystem: Environmental > Aquatic > Non-marine Saline and Alkaline > Saline | place... | reverse complement strand
TTAGCTCGGTTGAGTACGTGATATATTTCTCCACCGACGTCTACTCTGTTAATACGTGACATTAATTAAATATGGCATAAATGGTGGCTGACCCCATTTCGACCCCATTTCCTCTGTTGATTCTTGGCATTACTCTATACTAGCATAAATGGTGGCTGACCCTATTTTCTCATTACTCTATACTAGCATAAATGGTGGCTGACCCTATTTTCTGCATTTTCCCCATCATTGTATCTGGTAATATAAATGAATGAATACATCTCAAAATGTGGCTACAAATTCAAATAAATCTTTACGTCTACTTGGCTGGGTACTTGGACTTCTCTTTATACTAAAATCCCTAGATTTTTTCTTATCTATTAGTCTTTCCACTAAATCAGAGTTGTCTCTTGTTATCATGGAAACAATTTTGTTTTCCATATCTGGAGTTGCGATGTTGCTTTTAGCTCTTGGCACCATTCGCCTATCTCGCTGGGTGCGAATACCGCTATACCTGGTTTTTATTTCAAACCTTCTGTTTATCATATACAACACCCTACTAGTGCCAAATTGGATAGACGCAGGCATCAGCGTAATTGGAGCAGTAGTGCTTTTTTTCTACCTTAAAAAATCGAAAAATGTAGCAACTGGCCGACGTCTCCTTGGACTGCAAATCTTAACTGTTCTGACACTACTTCCAGCCACACTGTTTCTTTTACTCACGGTTGTATTTACAGACCAAGCACTGCAAGACGACTCGGCTATGCGATTAGATGTTGTTGCAACACTTAACGATAAAGACAATCTATACATTACACTCACAAATTTAGGTGATGAACTGCCTCCTATTTCTGAAACTGCGGGTGAATTAGTATCTGAATATCCTTCAAGCTGGAATCAGGCAACCGCCAATCAAATTGCGCAACAGCTCCAGCCACACATAGCTGCGTACATAACAGGCACTAGCCAAGAATATCAATGTCCTACTTCGGTTAATAATTTTGCAATGGAGGCAGAATTATGTGAACTTAACCTTATGCGTGATTACGCAGAGATAATGCAATTTGCTGCACTATACGAAGCCAGGAGTGGCAATGTTGCTCCAGCACAAACGTACGCAATGGCTCCACTGAAGGTTGGTCTTACGATGATAGAATCAGACAACGTTACTCTTATTGAGTACCTTGTCGGGTTAGCTAGTGTAAACATTGGTCTCGATACCCTCGAAACCCTAAAAAATGAAAACGTCTTAATTCAAACAGCTATAAAACAGCAGCTTGCGGGGATATCTATTCTAACAGATTCGTTGCTGACCCCTATGCAAAGAGAATACCTTGGCTATACGATTGCACTTGAAAAACATGTCGATATGTCACAATCTTACTTTTATCATCCAAATAGAACTCGCAATGAATTGTTTGCATTTATGTCCCAAATAGCAGAAACCAGCGTCAGGGGTTGCCCTACAAATAATTATATCTACACACCGGATACTACAGTTGATACGAAATTAATTGAATACGTTGATAATATCCAAAGTAATGCAGTCAACCCAGCTCGCCCTAACAGAATTGGTAACATATATCTGTCTGTGGTACTTAGTACGTTAAATACAATTTCTGACAATGTATGTGAGGCAAACACCCGTATTAATTCATTAAAAGATTAGGCTGACTACCGGCCCAGTGGAACCACGTCCCCCAATCACCTGAAACAAATCCTTGCCTCGCTTAACCAATCGAGACACAACTCTTCCAATTGGTTCCACCCGAGGGTCGGTAGTCGCCCATTTTAAGAAGCTATATTTAGCAACGTATTTTGAGGGTATTTTTTAGTGCTTGTTGTCTGCAGTGGAACTTTTTGGTGCTTTCAGGCATAGTAGACGTAAATTGTTCTAAACCTAAAGGAGAATACAGTGGTTACTTTTATACAGGCACAAACCCAAGCGTTTCCACTCTGCACTTCAGAAGAAATGAAACATCGTCTAGAGGAATTGGACATTGACGAAAAATTGAGGACTCAAATCACGTCTTACTTGCTTAAATATGCAGATAGCCAAAAAGCTGCTTCTGGCGTAAGTTCAGTTATCCGCGGGATGCTCCACCTGATTGCCCCAAACGTAACTGATGCTGAATACAAGCAAATATACGAAAGGCGGGCAGCATTTATCAGGGCTGTTGTTAAAGGTTGGGATGACGCTGAAACTACTATCGCGTACTGGGACGGTTCGATACAACCCTAAATTATTCCCTAATTCTTACTCACTATCTCTCCCTTGGGTGAGATAGTTTTCTTTTTACCTAAATACTACCCTCGCTTCTTCTAGCCATTCCAAAGTCATCTCCTCAAACTGGTTCCATTCCATGGACGGTAGCCGCCCATCATTTTGAGGCTTATTTTATAAGTGTTTTCTAGATACCCTAACGAGACGTTCGAATTCAATTATATTGAGTGGCATTTTCATAATCTTTAGGAAGTTCAAACTGCTCAATGAAATTGTCTAGCATGCCCGACGAAATCATGTGATTATTTTCTGCCTCATTTATTTTTCTTTTTGACAATCTCTCCCTTATAGTTTCTGTGGGCACGGAGAAATGTACTAACTCAAAATCAGCATCATTTTCTAATGCAAATTTTCTATACTTTTCTCTTTCTTTTTCCTTCCAAAACCCATAGTCAAAAATAACGCTTTTCCTTTCTTTTAAATGACCTTGTGCTTGCACTAACAAATCCTGTTTAGTTTCCTTTTCGTATTCCTGGTATTTTTCAGAGGTAAAGTCTTTGCCAAACTTTTTAAACAGCTCTCTATCTAGATTAAAAATAACCACGCCTTCTCTATCTTCGAGGTCTTTTGTATACCATGTTTTTCCAGAGCCAGGTAAACCACATAAGATTGTTACTTTTCCTTTCATATCTCTATTATCATACCAAAGCAAATGACGGGATATACAAAGTCACATCATTCATCTCCTCAAACACAGTTCGCACCACAAGAGTATTTCCAAATTCATAGTCGCTGGTTCCTTGAATGCTAGGTCAGAATCCTCTACGACGCTATCTACGCACCCCCTTAAACTGCTTCTATCGCATAACGTGTTATATTATTCCCATGGACAAAGATATAATATCTAAACTGCATACATACAGTGTTTCTGAGCTTATGAACGAACTAGTCGCTCTAAATGCCCAGTCAGGTGACGACACAGACTACATACAATCAGCACTCATATTGCAAACTGGAGCTGTCCTAAATGGTTCTTTGATAAAATTTGATTCTAAAAAGAACATTATTCTCCTACTCACGAAAAGTACTTATACCTATGTCAGTGCAGACGCAATTGTTGGAATAACATTGGAACATTCGGATAAGGCTTCTGAATTGGTTACGGCCAACACAGTAGTAATTGTACCTTCAGGGAGAGAACCTACTGAAATGGAACTACGGAGAGAAATCGAAAAGTACACTGACTTAATCGCAGAACATTTTGCTATTAAACTGATTGTAGATGAATCGCTCACGTCGAGTAAAAATACCGCGATTAAATATCAACTCTTCAATTTTATGAAAATAATTTTTGAAGCGTTGCAAACCACTACTGAAAATGCTGTCGGAGAAAAAGCTCTTAACGATATAAATGATATTTATCTTGATAGCAGCTCTGGTACAATGGAGGTTACTAACAATAAAGCCGAAAAAACTTTGAGTATACTGGTTGATTTTGAGCAAAAAATACCAAGTACGTGTACTGAAGATATTCGCAACTTGTTAGAAAAAGCTTTATAAAATTAATGTTTTTATTATGGGTCTTGCAGAAAGAAGAGAAACAGAATCATTTAAAGAAAAAGATTTTTCAGGTATTGTTGCTGAAATTGCTGAAGTTTCAGGTAAGGATATTGAAATTGAAGTTGACTGGGATTCGCTCGCTACCGAAGGAGATAGCCACTTATACGAAGAATCTTGGAATCAAGTGTACTTTGCGCCACTTGTCGCAGCTCTGAAGAACATCTGCGCCGACGACATCGGAAAGGAAGCTTTGGTTAAAGGTCTCAACAAGATTGTCGTAAAAAATACAGGCGAGAATACCAACGCAGACGCATGGGCTTCCATGGATGGCAGCACTCTGATACTTGATCATAAGCCAACGACAAATGCACACCGAGGAGAAGATCGAATGGCTGTTTTACAGACAACTCTAGAAAACGCCCTTTAGCAAAAATAAGATGTCTACAAAGAAAAACCTCTTCGGAGGTTTTTCTTTGTAGATGGCACCAAGGTCAAAAATGAGAATAGCTACAATTTCCCTGACCCCATCTCCCCATTTATAACCTTTGCTAATCTGCGTTTTTGCTCATTGCAGCACAAACGGCATCTAGAATTGCTAAAGTCAAATTGTTTGAAACTATTTTGTACTGTTCCTTTTTATCGTCGGGTATATTCTGGACGTCGTTCCAACTACCCATTCCCATAAACACATCTGCGTTGATTGCACTCCAGAATAATCTGGCCGCATTCTCTGTGAAATCACTAGCGCCCCATGGTTGTGTCTTTAGGGGCATGTCCCCCGTCAGCATTTTAGTACTTTCAACAAATATTTTTGCAAATACTTCTTCCTTGATCTCTTCCGCAAAATTTGTAATTGTTTCTAGTGTAATCTGTAGTTGTTGTGCTGCATCAGCCACGGAAATTGTTTGTAGTTTTATGTCAGGCTTTTTATTAGCCGATATATCACATTTTATCTCTTTCTCTTTATTTTTTTTGAGCAATGTTTTTCTCTTTGAAGCTATTTCTGAACCATGTAGTTCTTCAGCAAAATAATGTTCAGCTAAATTGCGCAGCGTATCGATAATGAGATCTAATCTGGAGTCAGTGTGTTCGTTCAAAAAATTCTCTAGGTCTGTGATTGTGTTTAATGATAACGACGCGAGATCCTTATCTGGATGTGCAAGATGTGTTATGTGCTGTAATAGTATATTATGCAAAATTGATGGTTGCTCTGGGTGGTGCTGAATAAACTCTATTATCTCTGATTTTGTTGCTTCGTATTCACGGTCTGAATGAATTATCCTACTAGTGAACACCCAACTATTATTGCTTCCAAATCCATGCACCACGGTACCGTTATAAAACGGTAGCTCATGGTGCAAATTTGAAGGAATAGCTTTTGATTCAGCTACGTTACTGTCTATGGCATTTGCATACAGATGATTTGCGTGTGCAAATGCACCGTCCAGTACTTGGGCTACGAAATCTTTGACTGGTACTTTGGTGTCTTCTATAAAAAAATGTAGGTCTGAAAACGAGGTTTTTTGATTAGCATTAAGCTGCTTCAGCACATCAGTAAAAGCCGAGTCGGTCTGGGTATTTTTATATTTGTTTAAAGCTCTTACAATAAATAGATTTCTTAAGTCATTTTGTGAAAGTAACATATAGTAAGTGTACCACTCACTCACAGACCAAAGAAGCTTGTAAAAGCAAGTTGCACAATACGAGAATTTTATTGGTTTCAACTAACGTCTGAGTATATTTACTCACGATACCACTTACCCGAAAAATTACTGATCGTAACGTGACAATCTCTACCCCCACTAATTTCTAATTGCAGTTCATTAAAGGAAAAATTAAGAACGCACGCTTGATTTACTGGATCAATGTACACTGCGCTGCCATTCTCGATTGAAATAAAACCCGACAATCTTCCCGTTTTAAGCGCCATCGCTTCTGTGTTAGCTGAATTACCTGGACCGGCAAGAATGGTTTGTCCAATTATCGAAAATGTTTCTCCATCTTTTTCTAAGGTGATTTCACCGACACCAAGCTCCGGTGCATAAACTCCCTCATACGTTTCTTCGTTTTCAGCAGGTGTGGATTCTTGCTGTTCATTGCTATCACCAATATTGTGCCAATGCAAATATAATAGCACTCCACCAATTACGGCTGCTATTAAACAAAGAGAGAGGGTGTATTTCATCGATTTATTTATTATAATCTCAATTCTAGAAAAGCGTGGGAGAAAGTTTTGTGTTGAACGAGTTTGATTGAATACTACTGAACTTCCCGCGCCAAGAAATCTAGTGTTCGTTCCCAAGCGAGCTCGGCAGCTTCTTCATTATAAGCATCTTCACGATCTTCGTTAGCAAAGGCATGACCAGCGTTTGGATAGATGAAGACAGCATGGTCACCTTCGAGGGTTTCTAACTTGGCTTCAAATTCTCGCACTGTATCGACCGGAATCGAAGTGTCTTCTTCGCCAAAGTGTCCTAGGATGTCGGCTCGCATCATTGATAGATCGTCTTCTGGCATGAAGTGGCCATAGTATATCACACTGGCGTCAACATTAATATCGTTCACTGCCATGCTGTACGCCCATTGCCCACCAAAGCACCAGCCAACTGAAGCCAACTGATCTTCGTCGACCATGTCTAAGCCGGCTAGATATTCGGTAGCAGCTTCTAGGTTATCAAACGCTGGTTCAACATTTTCTCGGACTTCACCAGCGAGCTCACCCGCGCGATCAGGTGTTTGGGCTAGCTCCCCGTCATAGAGGTCAACCGCCAAAGCGACGTAGCCTTGTTCCGCAAAATCATCTGCTAGTTCTTTTATGTTTTCGTTTAAGTTTCATCATTCGTGAATGAGTACTAATGCTGGGGAAATGGGGTCAGCCACCATTTCTAGGCCTCCCCACCCCTTTCAATACCTGCTCAATCTTATACTTCTTCACTATCTTGTGTATCCACGCATCAGTACCATACGGAATACTCTTCTCCTCTGAACGTTCGAGGGTCTCTTCGTCAACACTAGTCAACGGCTTGTTTAATAGCTTGAGATAGTCTTTTGGCATCGTAGTTGTCCAGGCACTGAGTAGTTTCTTCTGCTCAGCAGTCCCCTCTTCTCGGCGCCAGACACTAGACCACTGCCATTGTTCGGCTCTTTTAACCAGTTTTGCTCGCTTAGCATTTCGCTCAACATAGCGGAGTACGGTTAGTAGATGTTGGTCTTTTTCAATGATAAATGATTTGTATCGTCCTTGGTACAGATGACCCTGTCCAACAGTTTCTTTCACAACATGCCAGCGTCTGGTGTGAGTATTGGTGAGCCATGACATAAACTGCTGCATATCACCATCAGCTTTTAGATACAATACCAGGTGCCAGTGATTCGGCATGATGTAATAAGTTAGGAGTCGAACACCAAACTTTTCTACCGCCTATTCTAAAATTTCTTCAAACTGTTGGTAGTCTTTTTTAGTATCAAAAATTTGTACTCGGGCGTTTGCTCGATTGAGTACGTGATATATTTCTTCGCCAACGTCTACCCTGTTTATTCTTGGCATTAACTCATCCTAGCATAAATGGTGGCTGACCCCATTTCCCATCCCTACCGGCCCAGTGGAACCATTTGTAATTCAATCACCCGAAACAAACCCTTGCGTCGCTTAACCAATCGAGACACAGCTCTTCTAATTGGTTCCGCCACAGTTGGCTCTACAAACGAGTCCAGCAATTTGCCCTAGGGCAGAACAAATTGACGCATACATCCAACACAATCGCTTTGCTCATTGTTTCATTCAAATTTCATAAATGTAGACACCCGAATGAGACGTGAAGCTGCTGCAATTCAAACCGATGGAAAATTGTAAATGATATATACTACGGGAGTGAGAACGAGTACAAAATTACATCTATTACTTGTCTTTTTGTTGTTTATTCTAGTCTTATCTGGATTATTTTTGGCATTTATTACCACCGACTATTTTGACACCAAACCCGTTACCCCTATACCTGCAGATGCAGCTTATTTGAATTCAGAGCTAGCAATCGAAACCCGTGTAGCAAATCTTTTGTCATACATGACACTCGAGGAAAAAATTGGACAGATGACTCTAGTTGAGAAAAATAGCATCAAGAAATTAGGTGACATTCGTACATACGCTATCGGTGCTATGCTCAGTGGTTCGGGAGCTAAGCCAGAGAAAAACACAATTGCAGGCTGGCGGCAGATGGTCGACTCCTATCAAGGTGAAGCAGCCAAGTCTAGATTAAGCATTCCCCTACTATACGGCTCTGATGCTATTCATGGACATGCACACGTACCTGAATTAACAATTTTTCCGCACATGATCGGACTAGGGGCGTCGGGTGATCAAGAGTTGGTAAAGAAAATAGCTGCTGCGACCGCACATGAAATGCTTGTAACTGGCGTGAATTGGAATTTTGCACCTAACCTAGATACTCCTCAAGACATTCGGTGGGGCCGAGTATACGAAACGTTTTCTGATGACCCAACCTTGGTTTCAGAGCTAGGAGCAGCTTATCTGCAAGGTCTACAAGCAACTGAAAATACTGAGAGCTCTTACCTAACAGTACTAGCTGCACCGAAGCACTTTGTAGGACTTGGTGGTATGGGATGGGACACATCATTAAACGAAAATTTTACAATTGATCAAGGAGTGACTACAGCTAACGATACGATGCTCAATGAGGTGTATGTACCCCCTTTTGCCGCTGCAATAGACGCTGGTGCTCTTAGTATCATGGCTGGTCTCAATACGTGGGGAGATAAAAGGATTGTTAGACAAAAATATTTATTGACTGATGTACTAAAAAACCAATTGTCTTTCAAAGGGTTTGTCGTTTCCGACTGGTACGGGGTACATGAGGGGACTTCTAATACTTTTATCGCCACTGTCAGAGCGATTAACGCGGGAGTCGATATGGTCATGCTTCCTTTTGACTATGAAACTTTTAGTCGTCACGTGAAATGGGCCAACCGACTTGGACTCGTATCTGACCAGCGAATTGACGATGCTGCAGGGAGAATTTTGTACGCTAAGTTTTCGCTTGGGCTGTTTGACGAGGATACTACTTCGAGTACACTCACTGCGACTACATACGCCGAGCATCACCTTTTGGCTCGAGAAGCAGTAGCAAAATCCCAAGTATTACTAAAAAATGAAAACGATACGCTACCACTGAAGTCAGACCTAAATAAGATTTACGTCGCCGGAAGTGCAGCAGACAATGTTGGCAAACAGCTGGGCGCTTGGAGTATTGAATGGCAAGGTGTTGATGGTAATTGGCTTCCTAATTCCACCTCAATCCTAGCTGGCATCAAAGAAGTAGCTGGGCAAAACGTGCAGATTGAGTATGAAAAACAGGGGCAATTTTCAACTGGCTCTGTAAAAGCTGACGTCGGTATCGCTGTAGTTGGTGAGTCCCCGTATGCCGAAGGTTGGGGCGACAATGTAAATCCTTCTTTGAGTGAAGAAGACAAAGCGGTAATCAGCAACTTAAAGGAGACGAGCGATTTGGTAATCGTAATTTTAGTTACTGGTCGACCACTCATCATCACTGATGAAATTGACGACTGGGATGCTCTGGTAGTGTCTTGGTTGCCAGGGAACGAAGGAGCCGGTGTAGCTGACGTGTTATTTGGAAATAAACAATTTACTGGAACATTACCGTTACCATGGCCTGCACACATAAAGCAGCTACCTATCTCAACATCTGGCCAGACACAAGACCAGAGCGACGTGCTCTTTTCCCGATATTTCGGACTTCAATATTAAATTAAAGCTTGTGTAGAAAATGTCGGATGTGCAAAGTCACGTCTACCCACTCCTCAAACAGAGTTCACACCATAGGAGTAGATCGCACCTGAGAACCAGTAGTCGTCCAGTTTAAAATTTATCCCTATTTTTAGCTTATTTTTGAAACCTGCACTAGACTTAGTGGAATCAAAAACACCCCACAAATAGTGGGGTGTTTTTGATAGCTTCAGTTCAACTACAGTCCCTGTAGCATTTGTCTCATTTGTGCAATCTCGGCTGATTGAGATGAAACGATAGCTTCTGTTAGTTCTGTGATTTCGTCGTGTTCGATGTATGGCTGGACACTGCGAGCCATCATAATCGCTCCCATATGATGACCAATCATATCTTCGAGAAACATCCGGTCGAGCTCTGTTCCTGACACATTTTCGAGTTCACGCATCATCGGTATATACTCGCCATTATCAGAGTATGGCTCACCATACCAATCTGCATACCATTGCTTCATTTCGGCAATTTCTACTTCTTGAGCCTCTACAATGTTTTCGACCAGCTGTTTAATTTCGGGTGTGGTGCCACCTCGTTCAATAACTTCGTTCGCGGTATCTACTGCTTCTTGGTGATGCGGTATCATCCCTGTAATAAATTCACGTTCACTTGTGACCGTCATTGCCATCATATGATCCATTTGGTTCATGTTACCCATACCGGTATCAGCATCTCCCATCATAGTTCCGTCAGGCATCCGATGCATACCCATTGGCATTTGGTCTGACATCTCTTGGTTAGAGACACGGTTACTATGTAACTTGTCTTTATCTGTAATAGCGTAGCCACCAATGCCTCCGACAAGGAGTGCAACGATAGCGACTAAGATAGTTTGGTTATTCATTGTTAGTATTATTTAGTGTTTAATTGTAATTTTCTTAGATAGTGAGATATGGAGACACAGGACCACTTTCTGAGAGTTGATATACCTCGTACGGAGCTGTTTTTAAACCGGGCATACCTGGTGTACCGATCGGCATACCAGCTAGCCCAATTCCAGCAATGTCTGGCTGTTCGGTTACCAGCTTTTCAATGGCTTCCAGCGGCACATGGCCTTCTACCACATAGTCACCAATGACTGAAGTATGGCAGCTTTCACCATCGTGAGGAATATTGTGTGCACGCTTCACTGCTGACAAATCATTTGTTTGTTCAATGTTGACGGTAAAACCAGCCGCTTCCAGTGCTTCTGCATGACCACTACAACAACCGCAGTTAGGACTTTTATATAAGGTGACTGCCAGTCCAGCACCGAAATCGGCGACAGCTAATTCTGCAGTAGATTGGTTGGTGCCTGGGTTTACAATAGCCAAACTAGATACGGCTAGCACCATAAGCGCTACTACGGGAACAATGATGTAACTCTTCTGCTTCTTGACCATCCCGTACCCGAGGAATGCGAGCAAACAGACTCCAATCACCACGCTGAAAATGACAATTGGTTCTTGGTACCAAGCGGTAGTGATATGCTCACCGTCGTGGGCATGAATGGTAAGTGGTGTAAGAAGAAATACACCAAGGTAATAAATATTTTGCATGTTTTTTAATGTTAGTTTTTAAGGAGAGCGAGTATTAGTCGCTCGAGTAACTAACTAAAACAACTTAGGATGAAGGATACCGTTTGAAAACAGCTCTTGCAGTGGTCGATACGAGAAGGTGTAAGTGCGCTCACCTAGTTGCCTGTGCAGTATTGGTTTAAGTCTATGTTTGGCTGCGAGCAGATGCGGTGCGAAAGACGTTACGAGCGCTACTACACCAGCTACCGCAAGGAGCAGCATGATAGTTGGAGCAACTGCAAGGAACGTTGATTTCCAGGCTCCAATATGATCAGCCAAGTTCATGGGGCAAATAACCTCTGCTTGGGCCTGAAACAAACAATTAGACATACCACCAGACATATCCATCGACATATGGAATAAGCTGATACCCATCGCACCAAGCAGAAACAGCAAAATTGTACTGGCTATTATTTTCATTGTTACCATATCACTAGGACACCCATCCAGATTGCCATAGCGAGCATCATTAGATTTTCAGTCAGTGATACAAAGCCAAGTGGCACGCTAGAACTTCCGCCAACACAAGCACATTTGAGTTCTCTCTTTTCAATGTATACCGCTTTAAAGACCGACCAAGCACCGATTCCTCCAATAAAAAATGCTATTGGCACCGAAACAATCGATGCCACCCCAGCCAACATGAGGATACCCGCTATAAATTCTGCATACGGATAAATATATCCGTATGGCACCCACTTACGAGCCAGCACATCATAGTTCAAGAACATGGTAGAAAAGGATTCAACATCTTGTAGCTTTTGTAAGGCCAGCAGCACCATTGCAATCGAGATAAATCGAGGAATAGTGATCAAATATCCTTGTTCCCATCCGGTAATGACTCCGATTGCGAGTGCTAAAAATGCGGCTGTCGCAAAGATGGCAATCACTGGCTTATAGGTCGTGTCGTCGGGACCTAAGACGGTTTCACCGAAGTAGCGGCGTACTGCTTCATGACCACCGATCCGTGTTCCGTCGACGAATGTCTGCGGCGTTGTTTCTACACCGTGCTCATTTTTAAATGCGTCTGTCTCTTCTCGTGTCTTCAAGTGTCTATCTTCTATTTCATAGCCATGTTTCTGTAAAAGATATAGAGACTTCTGACCATACGGGCAGACGTGTTTCGGCATAACCATTCGGTAGATAGTTGCTTTCTTTTTTGTATCTGTGCGTCCCATAGTTATTTAGATTTTTTAGCGAGCTTGTAGACTGACAATATTTCATTGATCGCTTTGTTTTTATCTGTTCCATGCATTTGCTTGACGACACAACTGTGCAAGTGGCTTTCTAACACCTTCCCTTCTACTGAACTTAAGGAGTGACGTATCGCCGAAGCTTGTGTGATGACATCGATACAATATTGATCTTCAGCTACCATTTTCTGCAAACCACGAATTTGTCCTTCGATGATTTTAACTGTCTAGCAACTTTAGATTTCTGTTCAATTTTCATATCTGTATGATACCCCATAGGGGTATCAGTTGCAACTTGTAAAAATCATGGGGGATACAAGGTGTTCCTGGTACAGAACTAACTCCAACTAGAAACCTATCTCAAAACAAAATCCCCACTCGGGGATTTTGATTTGGAGTATTGCACCTTGCAACTTTGTCGGTATTCACTGCCTATATCTCCTGCGTAGTCGGTATTACTTCGAGGCGCTCTGACTCAATGATCTGTTGTCCGGTGGTGGTTTCAATACACGATAGTGTCACATTAAACACGCTGGTAACTTCTCCGGTTAAGTCGGTTTGGTCACGGTCGGTAGTGAACGTATCAGAGAGTGGTGCTCGGCCCGGCAGAATTAGGTCACATTCCAGTACAAAGCCGGTACCGGTAATGTCAGAGACACCCCAGGTAACATCGGTAACTGTGCCAGAGCGCACCAGGCTTTGGGCGAGGCTGAGCTCGAGGGTTGGTATGGCCATGGAGCCAGAGACACTGTCTTGCGCCCAGTCACTAGCGATCCCAGACACTTCGCGGCGACACTCAATTGCAAAATTGATAGTGCTGCCCAGTGTGAGTGCTGCAGGGCTGATGGTAACGATATCATTTGGCCCGCTGATAGGTGGTAGGGTTCCGCCGTAGTCGTCCACCCACTGACATTCCGAAGCGGTTGGGGTACTAGTCCACTCAACTTTCACGTCATCAGTTGGTGTAAAGGGTACCGTTGGCGCTCCACCGTTAACGGTCAGATCCACGGTCACCGTTGGTGGTAACGGGGCGCAAACATTTTGGGCAGCGCTCCATACAGAGGAAGCGCTATCACAGCTGGCGGTGAGTGATGTGTCCGCCAACACCGCGTTGCTGCTATCCCGTAGCTGTATCTGGTTGTTACCTCGCTTTAGGCTGATAGATTGATTCGAGCCATTGGCGCTCGTGTATGCGACAGCACCCTGGGTGTCGTTGTATACATTATCACCATCTTTCCAGGTCACCAGACCTTCACAGGTACTGTCGCCGATTGCGATATCGGAGCAGCCAGATCCACTGAGAGTTGGTGTTGGTGGCGCGTTAACTGTGATGCTTGTACCCGCTCCGCCGGGATTACCGGCACTGTTCAGACAGGTGACGACATAATTCCTGCTAGCTCCAGCAGCCGGCAGGCTGCCGATGGTCGTGGTTCCATTGATACCACTAACAGCGGCATCAGGACTAGAACAAGAGACGGCGTTGGTGCTGCTCCACTGCAGTTCGACCGAATCACCGACATTAATCGTGCGGTCAGCTGTGCTCCATCCCCCCGTATCATTGACCCGTGTTTCGAGCGTAACAACAGGAGCTGGTGGGGCATTCACTGTGAGAGTGAAGTTGTCGCTCGTCGGGACAACGTCGGCGTTAAAGCACGTCACTCCGCGAGTTTCACTGGTACCAGGAGTTGGGTTGCTGATAGTGACCGTGTTTGCAAGTCTGCTCGGTACCGGAAGGGCATTCACAGCTAAAGCATTCTGACCAGTACAATTTACTGCATTGGTACTAGTCCAACGCATTTCCACTGAATCACTAGCATTAATAGTTTGATCAGCCGTGGTCCATGCTCCAGCACCATTCACACGCGATTCGAGCGTGACGGTAGCCAAAGGAGTATTAGAAACGGTTACGTTGAGTGACTGTGGCGGCACTACCGTTCCGTCATCAGCGATACAGTCAAGAGTGTAGGTGATGGTAGTGCCGGTCGTTGGGGTAGGTACAGTAAGTAAGCCGTTACTTGGTGAGCCGCCAGTATTGAAGTTGGTACCGGTACAGCTAGCTAAATTACTACCGCTCCAGCGCAGCGCGAGGGTGTCTGAGCTTTCCATCACAATGTCGCTCACCGCAAAATTTCCAGTATTAATTCGGGCGGCTAGGTATGCGTTGCTACTGGCTGTTTTGACTTTATACCCGTCACCTACCCAATTTGAAGTAGCTCCCGGCTGATCAATTACGCGAACGCGGTAGTCGTCAGTTTTTGGTGTCGAAAAAGTACGGGTGACCGATTGATTAGTACCTTCGGCGACGTACCCGCTACTAGGGACACGCTGATCGGTTACTCCGTCGTTGTTCCAGTCGATCTCGTAATAGACATCATCACCATCTGGATCGGTACTGACAAAATCAATTGTGAAAAG
>Ga0136599_1000280_pt1 | contig 14741 bp, 10 predicted proteins | sample AntRauMFilla2697_FD_104635 | JGI IMG/M metagenome (GOLD analysis project Ga0136599, IMG submission 104635) | Saline lake microbial communities from Rauer Islands, Antarctica - Metagenome Filla 2 #697 | ecosystem: Environmental > Aquatic > Non-marine Saline and Alkaline > Saline | place... | reverse complement strand
ACTGCTCGGTGGTTTGGTGGCAATTGGAGCAATGATTCCTGGTGTCGGTACCGGTGTGGTTATGTTGCCGGTAGTTTTGTTTCTGTTCTTTTCTGGGTCGCTTATACCAGCTATTGCATTATTGATTTGGTCAGTGTTAGCGGTTGGTTTAGTCGATAACTTTGTCGGGCCATATTTAATGAGTCGGGGGAATAATATGCATCCGTTTATAATTCTTCTTTCAGTACTAGGAGGGCTCTCACTGTTTGGACCGATTGGTTTCTTGGTTGGCCCGGTGGTGGTAACTCTGTTTTTAGTTCTACTTGAGATATATAATCATTACATTGTCAAGGAACAAAGTGTCGCTAATATGGTAGAAGATCATGATTAAACGTTCAGAAATAGAAAAAATCCTCAAAGTAAACGGTGTTCCAACATCTTCTCCCGAAGAAGAAATTCGTTCCGTGCTTATCAGTGCTCGATTTGATAAGCATGAAGTCGATACAGCAATTATGGTTTTACGTGAAGATACCACCAGCAAACAGGTTCGGGTAGATGGTCTCCATAAAGTATTTAGAACTGATGAAGCCCTTCAGCCAAAAGAGATTTCAGAGTTGCTCGGAATTGAAGTCGATGCCTCAACGTTTTATCGACCGCAAGCTAGTGCAACCACGCAGCAAGGTCTTCAGTACGTTACAATTTGGGTCTTGTCAGTTTTGTTTGCTGTCGCGACAATTATGATTTTTATGTATACAAATGAAGTTGGTCCATTTCACGCGTCTAATCAAATATGGAGCAGTGAATAGTTGCAATTCTCTCTGAGATAGCTATTATGAGAAAAATAATAAATTGATATGTTTAGTAAGTTTGAAATAGTGGCAGGAGGAGTGTGTGTAGGGTTGATGGCAGTAGCTGTCTTCTTGGTTCAAGCTAGAACGGACTTAAATAATCTGTCTACTCCACAAACAGCATCGGTGGCAGATGCGGGGGTCGTAGTGGTTGCTAACTCCGATAACGATCGAGCAGCCCAAAGAGACGCTATTTTAGCAGCAACTAATAATGTAGGTGAACTAGAACGTATAGTAATAGATGATATAAAAATTGGAACCGGGGATGAGGTACAAGAGGGTGATGTTGTATCAGTCCACTACGCTGGCCGACTACAAGATGGAACAGAATTCGATAATTCGCGTACGCGAGGTAGTGCGTTTGAATTCGAAGTGGGTGGTGGTCAGGTTATCGAGGGTTGGGAAGAAGGATTGGTAGGTATGCAGGTCGGTGGCGAACGTATTTTGGTGATTCCACCAGAAAAAGGCTATGGCGCTACCGGCATAGGACCAATTCCAGGTGGCGCCACACTAATCTTCTCAATTGAACTACTGGAAATTAAGTAAATCTCCTGTCTAACAAATGTATGGCTGCTATTTGAGCTATATACATATGAGTACTCCAAAACACTACTGTTTGAATGCTTAACCTAACTTACACTATCAGTAGACTATTATGTCAAAAGCGCCTGTCACATTCGAAATTATAAAACGCCAGGCCGGCACTCTTGGTCGTGCTGGGGTGATTCATACCCCACACGGCGAGATAGAAACCCCGGCTTTTGTTGTGGTTGGTACTAAAGGTACAGTTAAAAGTATCAAACCTGAAGATATGGCGCAATACGTCGGTAATCAAGTAGCATTAGCTAATACCTACCACTTATTTCTACAACCGGGTGATGATGTGGTTAAAGAAGCAGGGGGGTTACATACATTCTCAAATTGGGATCTACCAACCATTACCGACAGTGGAGGGTTTCAAGTATTTAGCCTCGGGGCTGCCTTTGGTAAAGGAGTCACCAAGTTTGCCCAAAATGCAGCGGAAGCCGAACAAGCCGCAGTGAACGCAGGTCTCAATGTTTATAGTAAGGAAGTGGCCAGCCAACATGGTAAATTATGTGTCATTGATGAAGATGGGGTGACTTTTACCTCGCATATCGACGGTAGCATGCATCGCTTCACTGCCGAGCGTTCAATCGAAATCCAGCACAATATTGGCGCTGACATCATTATTGCCTTTGATGAATGTACCAGCCCAACCGCGGACAAAGACTATCAAATCGAAGCAATGGACCGAACGCACCGTTGGGCAAAACGCAGTGTGCTCGCGCATAAGCAAAATTATGATGCACTCAAAAAACAAGGGATTTACGGTGTAGTGCAAGGTGGTCGCCACCTTGATTTGCGGTCAGAGAGTGCCAAAGTCCTCGCCGCCATGGATTTTGACGGATATGGAATCGGAGGTAGCTTTACAAAAGATGACATGGGAGATGCTATCAGAGTGGTAAATGAGATATTACCTGAAGACAAGCCGCGTCACTTGCTGGGGATCGGCGAACCGCGGGATATCGTAGAAGGGGTAGCACTCGGCTGTGATACCTTCGACTGTGTTGCACCGACCAGAATCGCCCGCACTGGGACAATCTACGAACGAACGGCTGACGGCCATAAACGCATCAACCTCAAAAATGCCAAGTATACTCGTGATTTTAGTAAACCGGACGAAAGTTGTGATTGTTACGTCTGTCAGCACTACACCAAGGCCTACTTGGCGCACTTATTTCGAGCCGGAGAAATGCTCGGCCCACACCTAGCAAGTCTGCATAACTTGTATTACATCGTGAATTTCACTAAAAGATTGCGAGGAGAGATTTTATTGAGTTAAAAAAGTGTATTAGTTGCAAAGTATCACTAGATATCAGTTATAATAAATGAGTAAGGAAACGCCCGCACATGTGGATCTGCCAGTAAAGAATACTTAACGTTAAGTTGATTGAAGAATCGTGCACGATTCACTTACTCAATAGCGAGAATTGCAAGTTCTCAGAGTCACGTTTAAGGAGGTTCACCATCTCAATCTGACTGACCCGCTTATGCGGGCGTTTTTGTTGTTGACTCGCGACGTCGTACAATGGAGTACTTCAACAATTTAATCGTAACAAATTAAGTTAGGCACACACGGTGTTAAAATTACAAAAATAGGGTATATGCCTGTGGATAACAATCTAGGCTAGTGGTTTACTATGCTGCCCAGTCTTGGCACGCGTTTTATATGTGACATAACAGTATTTTCCCATGAAATTTTAAATCTTTACCGACAAGACACCTGCCGGCTACCAGCCTTAAGCGATTGAAAAACTTGTCAATAGTGTTCGTTTTTAATTTACTTACGTTACAAATGTATAAAAAGTTGCTACACGTCTGAACTCAGCAATGGCAACACATTGACATTATTGAATAATTTGGCATATTTAAAGTGTAAGTTATTTTACAACTTTGCTCTAGAAAGGAGCTGAAGATGCATCAACAAGACATCATGACGCTCCGTAGACGAGCGTTTCAATACAAGCGTAAACATCGGTTAGAAGGGCTGATTAGGAAAGTTACTACCTGGAACGACTACCAGATCTCCGAAGTGCTCAAACATCGTCAAGATCTGATTCGTGTAAGTCGAGGTCTTCATCGCCGTAACGGCGATCCAGCATCATCTCATCAGCAATTCATACAGACATCACTACTGATCGACGGTTGGACCGGCGACTACTTAATGAGTGCGCTGGCTTGGTCACACGACATGAAAGACGATCATGGGGAGACTTTCAACTACCGACATAACAGTCGACGTTACAGTCCCCAGATGGCACTAGAGATCAATCGGATGTCGCGCAGTCCAGAGTGGAAATTGTTGTCATTCCGTGATGAGGTAGCTGAGTCAGATTGTAAAATACGATCTGGTGGTGCCAGGACCGTAGTGGTCAAGATCAATGATCGTAGGGATAATGAACACCGACCTCTTAAAATTACGTCCGAGAAAAGACGTAGGAAGTCAGGAATGAAGTTGTGGCAAACAATCAATTCGGTTGCGAAAATGGCAAAAGAAATCGACTATGCACACCAGGAACTGATCTGGTTGAGCAATCTTCAGCAAAAACGATTGGGCTATACAGCCGCCGAGCTCGATAAGTTAGTCCTTCGACCACTAGATAGCCCATAAGCCAAAGAACTCTCGGTGGCTTTTTTTATATCTCTATACACGGTATAGTTGTAAAGTGAAATTTAAAATCTCTACCGAAAAGACTCCGGCTGGTGACCAGCCTAAAGCTATAAAGACACTGATTAAGGGTATTAAAGATGGTGTCTCACACCAGACCCTGTTAGGGGTGACTGGATCCGGAAAAACCTTTACTGCAGCCAATGTAATTCAAAACATACAGAAACCAACCTTAGTGATTGCGCACAATAAAACTTTGGCGGCGCAGCTGGCCCAAGAGTATCGCGACTTCTTCCCGCATAACGCAGTGCACTATTTTGTGTCCTACTACGACTACTATCAGCCAGAGGCCTACATGCCAACCAGTGATACGTATATCGAGAAAGAATCGCAGATTAACGAAGAAATAGATCGACTACGCCACGCCAGTACCCAAGCACTCCTCACCAGAGACGATGTGATTATTGTAGCTTCGGTGTCGTGTATTTATGGTCTTGGATCACCGGAACAGTACCTCAAAAAGCATTTAAAGTTTGAGCGTGGCTTTGAAACCACTCGTACCGAGATGCTCCGTACCCTAGTCGATATGTACTTTGAGCGCACTAACGCCGACCTAACCCCAGCTCACTTTCGTGCGGTCGGGAATACTATCGAAATTATGCCCACCAACGAACGAGCCGTCTACCGGCTCAACTTCAGTGGCAACAAAATTTCTGCTATCACCAAGATAGACGGTGTCACCCGCGAGATTATCTCTGAGCCTGAAGTATTTTTCTTGTTTCCAGCGAAACACTTTGTGACTCCAGAAGATGAACGAAAAGTAGCAATCGAAGATATCAAGCTTGAGTTGAGCGAACAACTCAAGTATTTCCGCAAGCAGGACGACAAGCTACTGGAAGCAGAACGACTCAAGCGTCGGACTGACCAAGATATTGCTATGATGAGTGAGATAGGTTTTTGTAGTGGTATTGAAAACTACTCGCGACACTTTGACCGACGTAAACCGGGTGAAGCACCGTTTACCCTGCTGTCATACTTTCCGCATAATGCTGACGGCACACCAGATTTCTTGACTATCATCGATGAGTCGCACGTAACAATTCCCCAATTAAACGGGATGTACGCTGGTGACCGATCGCGCAAAAACATGTTGGTGGAGCATGGATTCAGGCTACCTTCAGCCATGGATAATCGTCCGTTGCAGTACCATGAATTTGAAAAACAGATTGGGCAAGTCATCTACACAACAGCTACTCCAGGAAAATTTGAACTTGCAAAAGGAAAGGAGCTTGGGGTATCCCCGGTTGAACAAATCATTCGTCCAACCGGCTTAATTGATCCAGTAATTGACGTGCGCGGAATTGACCAAACCGCTTCTTACCCAGGACAAGTACAAGACTTTATTGCTGAGGCACAAAAAGTAATAAAGGGAGGAGCAAGAGTTTTGACTACTACACTCACCAAAAAGATGGCTGAGGATTTGGCTGAGTTTCTGGAAGAAAAAGGTATGAAAACCAAATACATCCATAGTGACGTAGACACAATTGAACGGATCGAGATATTGACAGATTTCCGAAGAGGAAAGTTCGACTGCCTAGTAGGAGTTAACCTGTTACGTGAAGGACTTGATTTACCTGAGGTAGAACTAGTTGCAATCTTGGATGCTGATAAAGCTGGATTTTTGCGTAGCGAAACCGCTCTTATTCAGACGATTGGCCGGGCAGCGAGAAACGTTGACGGTAGGGTGGTGCTCTATGCTGATGAGATGACTGATGCACTAGAGTATGCGATCACCGAAACTCATCGCCGTCGAGAAATCCAACTTGCATATAATACAAAGCATGGAATTACCCCACAAAGTATCAAAAAGGAAATCAAATCCATCGCAGACCAAATGCGTAGTGAGCATGATGAAACAGTCGATACGCTACTTAAAGTAGATATGGAACTCTTTAAAAAGAATCCCAAGAAAGTGCTCAAAGAAAAACGTCGACAAATGGAAGAGGCTGTATCAATGCTTGATTTTGAAACCGCTGCAATTTTGCGTGATGAGATTGCTTACTTTGAAGAATCTGTCGCAAAAAAGTAAATGTGAGTTATCGGTACTTAGCTGACTATTTGGTGCTACAATTTGGCTATGTCAATTCTAACCGAAAAACACATCTTGGTAGTTGGTGACGAAACTAATCAAATTTCTAAGATAGAAGCAGCCCTCGTAACCTATGGTGCCACCATCACAACAGCAACCTGTGAGGAAATCGACTCAAAGCAGATAGAATCTAAAGACGTCGACCTTATTCTACTCAACCACCTGCACAACGGCTCACATTGTAGAGACATGCTCAACTCTCTGCGGGAGACAAGCGCATTAAAAGTAATACCAGTGTTCGCGCTCGTAGAAAATGACCAAGAACATATTGGTGACGCACTCATGCTTGGGGCAGCAGATTACATCGTTCCCGGCGAAGACGTACATCAAGTTATAGAAAAAATGAAAGTTGTATTTGGTGATAGTGTACCGTTAGATACTGGCGCAAGTGTCATTAATCTGACGACGACTAATGTGGCAGCAGATGGTGAAGGTATACGAGTGTTTACCGTTGAAGATGACACCCTGCTACGAAATCTGCTCGCGATAAAATTCGAAAAATCAAACGTACCATTTGAAATAGCTGACGATGGTGAAGATATTGTAAATAAACTCAAGGCGTTTCGTCCCCAAATCGTTATCATGGATCTAATGTTGCCAGGCAGGGACGGGTTTGAACTGCTAGAAGATATACGCGCAGACAAAAGCACGGCAGAAATTCCGGTAATAATATTTTCAAATAAAGACAGCTCAGAAGATAGAAGGCGTGCTGCAGAGCTTGGTGCCAAAGGTTTTTACGTTAAAGCAATGACTGATTTGTCTGACCTTATGGCCACCATCGAAAAACACGCGAAGCGCTAGCAGCTGTGTACAGTAAACTGAGTATTTGCGCTAATATTTTGTATACTAGTATTCATGACAAAGACTTCTCGCAAGTCAGTTTCTCAAGCTGTACCTAAAAAAAAGCCAGCCACACCGGTAAAGAGTACGGCGGTTAAAAAAACCGCAGCGGCACCTAAAAAACGTTCGACTGCACCAAAAAAGAAGCCAGTAACCGTTAAGAAAGCGAGCATAGTCAAACCAAAAGCTACGACCAGAGCAAAAAAAACACCAACTAAAACCAAAACGACTAAAGCAGAAACTCCCAAAAAAATAGTTAAAAAAGCGGCGGCAAGTTCCTCAACCAAGCCAACCAAGAAAGCCAAGACCACAACAAACCCAACCACAAAACGCGTACGAAAATCCGATACTCCTGTTGTGTTGCCGACCAGAATGAGTATCCGCGCTCGGGAGAAGGTACTTGTGTTAGCAGACACATTTGAAAAAGATTTTTATCCAGCGATGGTAACAATTGCGAAAGTGAGTGGTTTTTGCTTTTTATTGATTGGTTCTTTGTTCACGTATACTCAACTGGCACCAACCCCCGCACAGACCCTTACCACCGTATGTGCTGATGATATTTGTAACGTTGCGCAAGTCAGTAGTGCGGTTAATGCCACTGCCGAGCCTGGCACAGCCACTAACCACTATGTCGAGCTGTTAGCAGATATCCCAGACATAATCGAGAATCCTCTAGACATACCCGTCGAGTTTTCGTCCATACAGACAGTTACTGCGTATGTGCGACACGTAGCTGATGTTGGAAGTGTAAAAACTGAACTCACGCTGGAGTCAATTGGGAATAATAAGTACGAAATCTATGTTGACCCAGCTGAATTACCGGCCAACCAGTACGAGCTTATGGTTACAGTCAAGCATCAGAACACGACAAAAGCCACTACTTATTCGCTTGGTTATTTCGCAACAATTAATGCGGCTGACCAGATAGACGAAACTGTTTTAGAAGCAGAACCACTAGATGAGACTGGCACCATAACTACAACTCAAGACAGTACAACCACCCCACAACTAGAGACACCAGCCACAACCACGACCAATCAGTCGTCAGCCTCTAGTGCTAGCACTACCATATCTCAGTCAGTTGATACCGACAGCTATGAACAGTCTGACGAAGATGTTGCTACCACAGAACAAACCCCAAAAACCGATGCAAATAAAAGCACGAATCAACCCTTAGCTGAATCAATCAAAACTGAGCAATCAGACCCACGTGCAGATATTGAACAGGAAACTGACATAGTAGAAGAAATTGCACCCAAAGAAGTGGTCGAAATCAAAGAAACTACGGACAAGATTGCTGTTAAAGAGCCTCTTGAGCCGGTAGTTGTGCGTGAACCCTTGCGTATAGCAACAGACAATCTGGTCTCGGGTGTGACGACTGCAACCATAGCTAACGCTACCAAACAAGGCGTAGTATCGTTCTATATAAGACCAGTACAAACACTCAACACGCAATTTATCGGGCAGCTCATACCCGGAACACGTACTTTCAGATTTGATTCTAGGTCGTTTCCTAATGGACGGTATCAACTGTATGCGCAGCAACCGCAGAACAACGTGCTAAACAAAAGCAACGCAATTTTGTTTTCTATCCAAAACCAAACCCAGACGACCATTACAGAGCATATATCAGATGCGCCAGAGCGGGAGTTGCTTGATATTACCAAAGAGCTACCAGAGTCAGATGATATTCAGGTGAATGAAGGACAGCAACCCGATCAAACTGACGATCAGCCTGTTGCAACCACTCCTGACCTAGTTATTCAAGATCGTACCACCGCGATGTTAAGAGCTGACGCTTATACACTTGACGATCTGTTTCAACGTTATGCGGTAGCGCAGCAGTCGGGTGATGCTGCTTTGCAAGCAGCAGCAAAAAAAGCTCTCGTAGCCTACAGAGAACAGGTGATTGCAAATGCTTTAAATGACGAAAGTGACCGGGCTATTGTGACCGAATTGAATATACGACTTGAGGAAGAATTGAATACACTCGCTCGGAAAGTAGATACCTTCGAAGCTATCAGACGTGAGCGTACTGAATCTGATTTCGCTCTGGACACAGACGGCGATGGTATATCTGATTTTGATGAGGTTGCTTTATATAACACCGATCCGTCGTTACCAGATACCGATAATGATGGATTTACAGATGGGGCAGAAGTCATTAGAGGATTCAACCCCACCGACGCAGCAGTTGAGACTGCGATTACATATCAATCCCCAAGAGATTCGGTTGGTGTTATAAAAACGCCTCAACTACAAGTGACAGAAGTGACACCAGAAATTGAAATAGCTGCAAACGACACTCTAGGCGCTGTACGAACGGTCGTCAAAGGAGTCGGTCTACCTAATAGTTTTGTGACACTCTATATTTTTAGTACCCCAACCGTTGTGACCGTGCGGACAGAAACTGATGGAACATTTGCGTACACATTCAAACAAGAACTGGATGATGGTCAACACCAAGTATATGTTGCGCTAACTGATAATGCAGGTTCGATTGTTGCACAAAGTGAGCCGTTTACCTTTGTCAAAGAAGCGCAGGCGTTTACAGCTGTGAATGAAACCGAAACAATCACCCCACTTACCGCTTCAGACATTAGCAATCAACTAGGGTCGTATCGAGTTGTCCTTGGTATGTCAGTGTTTGCTTTAGGTATGTTGCTGATACTGCTAGGGATTGGATTACGATCAAATAAACCCGTGGTCATAGTACTAGAAGATAAACCGGTATGATCTCGCGCGTTTTGAACTTACTACAACTGGGCTGGAACAAAGTTAAAGGAAATGCCAAGCTGAGCTTTCTTGTAATTGTGTTATTTGTGTTTCCAGCACTGTTTGTATTCGTGCTCGAGCAATTTTATTCTGTTGCACAAGCAAACATGCAGACAGTCGAGCTGTCACGAACTGCCACATTGCATGATAGCGTGGGGGCAGTATTAACGGTAGTTGATCAAGCTCGGTTGACAGATTTGCTGAGTGAATTACAAGTGCAAAACAGGGATGTTACCGCTCTGCGGGTATATGCTCCTGGTCCAGATCAAACCTACACCGTTGTGGCAGCAAGTGATGCGGAGGAAAGCAATAACACAGCCACCCCAGTGACAGTACTGCAGCTTGGTCAAGTGACACCCAATCAGTCCTTTACCGTTCCACTAGAGAGCGCTGGCGGCCGCCTCGAGCAATCAGTGCGATATGTTGAATTTGGTAACCAGCCGTACTATATATTTTCAGAGCACTCACGTGCACAAATTGATTCCGTGTTGCTCCAAAGAAAGCAGGACGCCTATATTTTACTGACACTTATTTTTGTCTTTTTGATTGGCTTAGCCTATTGGATTAATCGTCAAGCGGATTGGGAGCAGCGTTACAAAAAATTGCACGGCACATTGCAAGAGCGAGACCTGTTTGCAAACATGATCGTGCATGAGCTTCGTACACCGTTGACGGCAATTAAAGGCTACTCGTCATTTTTACAAGATTCTAAAACGCTATCAAGTGAAGAGCAACGGTACGCCGACACTATTCGAGAGTCAGCCGAGCGGTTAGTGCTTCTGGTAAATGACTTCCTAGAGATTGCTAGAATTCAATCTGGTCAAATGAAAATTGAGTCAGCTACCGTTGATGTTAGAAACTCCATTCAGCTACTCGTCGATTCTCTCAAAAAAGAAGCTGAACACAAAAACCTGCACTTGATCTACTCACAAGCTTCGCAGCCACAGCTACTGAAGACAGACCAAAATCGCTTGGTACAGGTGCTCACTAACGTTGTCAGCAATTCAATCAAATACACCGACGAGGGAACGGTGGAAATCAGTTGCGTAGAAACTAAGACCGGAATTACCATCCGGGTACAAGATACCGGTATGGGAATTGACGCCGAAGATCAAAAAAAGCTGTTTACTCCGTTTGCCCGTCTTGGTGGGGTAGAGCACACCACAACAACTGGAACTGGACTAGGTATGTGGATCACCCGACAAATGATTCAATTTTTAGAAGGGTCAATCAGTGTTGAATCTATCAAAGGAGTTGGCACCCATGTGATCATGCACTTTGAACATTTATCAAGTCAAGACTAGCATTACAATATAATCGCACGTATACTAGTACCTTTATGGCACAAACACCCAAAAAATCCAAAGTAAACTGGAGTGATGATTTAGCACCAGATCAAAAGATTGTTGTTCGTGGTGCTCGCACCCACAACCTTAAAAATATCAATGTAGAAATGCCACGCAGCAAAATGGTCGCTATTACCGGGCCGTCTGGATCTGGTAAATCATCGCTTGCATTTGATACTATTTTTGCTGAAGGTCAACGTCGATACGTTGAGTCACTTTCTCCGTACGCCCGACAGTTTTTAAATAAAATGCAAAAGCCAGACGTTGATGAAATCGCCGGTCTTTCGCCCGCTATTTCAATTGACCAAAAGTCGGCCAGTCGAAACCCACGGTCAACCGTGGCCACCATTACCGAGATTTACGATTATCTACGTATTGTCTACGCACGTATCGGGCAACCGTACTGTCTTGATGTCGACGTGCCTATCCAAAAATTGTCACAAGACGAGATACTTTCGATGGTTTTGCAATCAATTGAACAAAAAGAGGTCAAAACTGCCCAAAAGAACGAAAAGGTCATGGGAATAGAAGTCAGTAAGGGTCGAGTGTCGATCTTTTCACCGGTAGTAGTTGGGCGTAAGGGTGAGTACTACCAACTTTTGTACGACTTACTTGGCAAGGGGTACGAAACTGTCAAAATCGACGGGGAAGTCAAACAGCTCCGCGATAAAATCACTTTAACCAAAACCAAGCGTCACGATATCGATGTTCTAATCGATGAAATTTACGTCAGTGAGTTTACTGACGACCACAAAGGCTCGCGTGAACGCCTCTCAGAAGCAGTGGAATTAGCTCTGGCAGAGTCAAGTGGCTTGGTCAAGATTGAAAGCCCAGATGGTACCGACCGCACGTTATCGGCCAAGTTTATCTGTCCGGTCGACGGGTCTTCATTCCCTGAGGTAGAACCACGACTATTTTCTTTTAACTCACCGTACGGTGCGTGTCCTGAATGTAACGGATTAGGAGTGGTTGGTATATTCCAAAGTGATGAGTGTCAGACGTGTAAAGGTGCTCGACTTCGGCCAGAGGCGATGCGAGTGTACCTTGGTGGTGACGGCAAAAAAGATCTTGGAACCAACATTGTTGGTTTTACCGGCAAGACAGTTAAAGAAGCGGTTGAGTTCATCGGCAATCTCAAGTTAACCAAGCATCAAGAAGCTATCGCGTGGCCAGCTTTGCGAGAAGTGATTGAAAGACTCGATTTTATGATGGATGTGGGGATCGAATACCTGACCCTCGATCGACGAGCCAATACGCTCTCGGGCGGTGAGGCGCAACGCATTAGACTAGCGTCACAGCTAGGCTCCGGCTTGGTTGGTGCTTTATATGTGCTCGATGAACCAACTATCGGACTACATCAACGTGACAATGATAAATTGATTAAAACGCTTCACGAACTACGTGATCTTGGTAACACGATCTTAGTAGTAGAACACGACGAAGATACTATCTACGCGGCTGACTATTTGGTAGAGATCGGCCCGGGTGCCGGTGTTCGTGGTGGGGAAGTAGTGGTAGCAGATTACCTGCAACCGCTACTAGATGCTAAAACAAACACTAATAATTCAGTCACTCTCGCGTACTTACGTGGTGAGAAAAAAATTGAAATACCTGAACGGCGCACCGCCGAAAAAGGCAAGATTCAAATCAAAGGCGGAAAGGCGTTTAACATTAAAAACCTCAACGTTGATATTCCGCTTGGTCGATTAATCTGTGTGACTGGGGTATCTGGATCAGGTAAATCGACCTTCATGTACGAGATCCTGCACCGGAATCTCAAGGCACGGCTCGACAAAAAATTCCGCACTGCCAAAGTGTACAATGCAAAAGAAATCACCGGCACAGAGTATTTAGGCCGTACCGTACTGATAGACCAATCACCAATTGGTCGTACTCCACGAAGTAATCCAGCTACCTACACCGGGGCTTTTACTCATATCCGTGAACTATTTGCCGCCAGTAGTGAGGCACGAGCCCGCGGCTGGAAGCCAGGTCGGTTTAGTTTCAACGTCAAAGGTGGACGCTGCGAGACCTGTCAGGGTAACGGAATGATTGCAGTTGAGATGCACTTTTTGCCGACGGTTTACGTTACCTGTGACGTGTGCGATGGTAAGCGATTTACCAAAGAAACTCTAGAAGTACGATACAAAGGCAAAAACATACACGAAGTTCTGCATTTGACCGTCGAAGACGCGCACGAGTTCTACAAGGACATTCCAGCCATTGCAGAACGTATGCAGGCACTGCTTGATGTTGGCTTGGGGTACCTAGAGCTTGGTCAAGCAGCTACCACTCTCTCGGGTGGAGAAGCGCAACGGGTAAAAATTGCTTCTGAACTGTACCGGCCACATACCATGAAGACCATCTACCTGCTGGATGAGCCAACCATTGGATTGCATTATGAAGATGTTAAAAAATTGATCGAGATTCTGCAGCAGCTAGTGAACCGCGGTAATACGGTCATGGTGATCGAGCACAACCTTGATTTAGTCAAAAGTGCAGACTACGTGATTGATATCGGTCCAGAAGGTGGGACTGGGGGAGGAAACGTAGTGGCCAAGGGAACCCCCGAACAAATTGCCGAAGTAGAAAAATCTCACACCGGTAGATATCTTAAAAAAGTTCTGTAACATCTGCTACAATAAGTTTAGGGAGATCTACGAAAACAAGGATTGGATCATGACACATACGAACGAAGTGTTGGCCAACGAAGCGGCTATGCGAAACCCGGTTGAGGCTCTTAAGGTGCTAAGGGTTACCACGCAAAGCTGTCGACACACTACCACAGAGACGTTCTTGCAAGCATATATTCAAGTCAATGGTGGTGTGGCTGACAACCCGATAACAATGTCAAACGTTGAAGCTGCTGTGAACGATTGGTTTCGCGACCGCTCCATCCCTAGGTGGCTGGCACGAGCTTGTGTATTGGCTGAAAAATATAATGCGTCAGCTTAACCGCTAAGGCGGTTTTTTTATTTCTTTGCTATAGTAGCAGGCATGAATAAAGAGGACTTGCAAAAGAAAAAGCTTCCAGACGCCCCTGGTGTTTATTTTTTCTTGGGGTCCAAGAAAAAAATCTTGTACATCGGAAAGGCAACGTCACTGCGTAGTCGAGTTCGTAGTTACTTCACATCAAACATCAAAGAAATGCGTTCTGAACTGATCGAAAAGATGGTGATCGAAGCCAAAACCATCGAATGGACAGAAACCGACAGTGTACTAGAGGCTCTAATTCTTGAGACTAATTTAATCAGGACTCATAAGCCGCTCTATAATTCTCGCAGCAAGGACGATAAGTCATACAATCACCTGGTAATTACCGATGAAGAGTTTCCTCGAGTACTGGTGGTGCGTGGCAAAGACCTAACCGAAAAGTTCGCTGACGGCGACATTAAATACCATTTTGGCCCCTTTACCAGCGGATCACTATTTCGTGAAGCCCTCAAGATCGTCCGCAAGCTATTTAAATTTTACGATACCAAGAATCCAGTTGGCACCGCCACCACTAGATTAGACAAAGGCAAAATTGACTTCAACCGGCAAATTGGCTTGTATCCAGACGTCCAATCAAAAGCCGAGTATGCCAGGACGCTACGACACATCAAACTATTCTT
>Ga0136599_1000277_pt1 | contig 14783 bp, 5 predicted proteins | sample AntRauMFilla2697_FD_104635 | JGI IMG/M metagenome (GOLD analysis project Ga0136599, IMG submission 104635) | Saline lake microbial communities from Rauer Islands, Antarctica - Metagenome Filla 2 #697 | ecosystem: Environmental > Aquatic > Non-marine Saline and Alkaline > Saline | place... | reverse complement strand
ATATAAAAGTATTAAACTCAATTGAAACTTTAAAAACAAAACCTAGTTTATTTGCAAAAATAACAATTGAAGATTTTATCTTACATGTTAAATCAATTGTTAAACATTTTAATTGGATGGGAAATCAACAACACCATAAAGACTTAGAAGGCGTTGTTGATTGCTTTTGGGCAACCTTACATAAGCTAGAAGCTATACAGTCACATGAAAAACATTCATACGTAACTTTATATAGGCTATTTTTAAATATCACCTCTATGCAAAAATATAGTAGTGTAAATGAAAGTAATATTGAAATAGTAGGGATAAAACAAGCCTGTGGTGGTGAGTATGATAATATATGGATTAGTGGCTTTTGTAGTGACAATTTACCAGCTAATATACAAATCAATCCAGTTATCCCCAAAGACATTCAAATTAAATATGAAATAGAAGGTTTTTTTGAAACAGATGTAAAAATACTAGAAAAAGAAGTAGCCACTTTTTTATCATCTGCTAAAAATATATGTTTTAGTTATCCAAAAAATATTCATGGTATAAATACAATAGCATTACCCTTTTTTAAGGATAAATTTTCACAACAAAAGCCAACATTAAAAAAAGAAACTATTTTAGATACAATTGAGGATGAGCCTCTTAAGTTTCAAACTTTGCCAGGTGGAACCTATGGGCTTAAGTGGGCCAACAAATGTTTATTTAGTGCATTCGCAAAATATAGACTAAAGGCCCCTTCCTTTATGAAAAATCTCAGTGTTCCTGCTTATATTAAAGGCCAGGTAATTCATAACACTCTTTGGAACTTTTACAGACAGATTAAATCAAAGCAAAAACTTTTAGATTTAGATCAAAAGCAAATAAAAGAAATTATTGCCTTGTCATTTAATCAAGCAAAATCTTTATACGAACATTATTCTTTGGCTTTGAACAAAATAGAAGAAGAAAGAATTGAAAATATAATCAATCAGTTTATTGAGTTAGAAAAACAAAGAGATTTTTTTACTATTAAATCTTTGGAAAAAAGTATGTCTTTAGATATTTTAAATACTCAAATATCAATAAGAATAGATAGAATAGATACCACAACCCATGGGGACTATTTAATAGATTATAAAACTAATATAAATAAAGATGATGAAATTCAGCTGTTAATATATTTACTTGCTAATGAAAAAGCTACTAAAGCATCCCTCATTAAGCTAAAGCCAAATCAAGTTTTGGTTAAGGGCTTTAGTAAAAACTCAGATAGTGTTTTAGATGTTATTGATGATTTTGAAAGCTTTAAGCAAAATGCTAAAGAAAAAATAGAATCCATTGCTATAAAGTATATGACAAAGCAAACCATTACCCCTGGAAGTTATTGTATAAATTGTGGTTTAAAATCTTTATGTAGAGCTTATGATGTTTGATTTAGATATTAGAAATACAGCCTTAAACATTAATAAATCACTTGTCATCCAAGCCCCAGCAGGGTCAGGTAAAACGACTCTTTTAACCCAAAGATTTAAAAGCTTATTAAAAAATAATAAACCAGAATCTATCTTAGCTTTAACGTTTACTAAAAAAGCTGCAAAGGAAATGCAAGAAAGAATTTTAAATTTAAGCGATGATTTACAATACCCAGCAAATCTTAAAATAATGACATTAGATTCATTTGCTTATAATATTTTAAAGTCCTCTAAAGAAAACCTAAATAATTTTCAAATTGTTACTAACCCTACTTTTATTTATGAAAAGGCTGCTATTAATTGCCTTGAAAACCTACCCGCTGATTTTTATTTATATTTTGATAACCAATATGATTATATGGTGCAAATGCTCTGTGATTTACTAGCTAATAGAGAGCAATGGTTACCTATTATATTAAATGGTGGTGATGCTTTAGATGTGATAATAGCTAATATAGAAAACTCAATATTAGATGAGTTTAATAACCGTTTTGGAGAGTTTTTATATGAGTTAACGCATGACAAACTATTAGAATTTTTATTAACTAAGACTGGTACCATAAGAAAAAGACTACCAAGTACCGCTCCCAAACATTTAAAAGCAAGTTTAAAAAATTTAATCGACAATTTAACCAGTAATGATAAATATATTATATTATCTTTATATAAAGCCCCTAAAAAATTTAAAGATAACGTCATATTTACAAAGTTATATGATACGTTACCAACTTTAGTAGCTGAGCTTTATATTTGTTTTGAGCAGGCACAAAAGTATGATTACACTCAAGTTACTTTAAATGCCATTAAAACCTTACAAGAGGAGCCTGGTGTTTTAGCTGAGCTTGAAAATTCAATTAGTCATATCTTAGTTGATGAAGTCCAAGACACATCAACGTTACACTTATCATTAATAACAGAGCTAGCCAAAGATTGGGATATTCACAAAACATTGTTTTTTGTGGGTGATCCTATGCAGTCAATTTATGGTTTTAGACATGCTAACCCAAAAATGATGTACGAAATACCTAAAAAATTTATTAATCATAACATTGAAATTTTAAAATTAACTTCAAATTTTAGAACAGGGAAAAACATAGTAAATTTTATTAATAAAACTATGGTCGATGCCCAAAACTTGTTAATAAAACCCAATCAAAATTTTTTTGTAAAGGCCTGGCCACAAATAGATAAAAATTCTTATATAAAAACTAAGCTAACCAACAGTATTTTAAAAGTAATAGATTTAGAAATAAAACACCCAGGTACAATAGGTATTATTGCCCCATATAAGAAAAATTTAAAAGAGATTGCAAAACATTTTCAAGCCAATAATGTAAGTTTTATTGCTCATGATTTAGTTAGCCTTCATGACAAAACTTTTGATTTGCTAACTATAACTAAGATTTTATTAAATCCTAATGATTACACATCTTGGCTTAGTTTTTTGCGTTCACCTTTTGTCGGTTTAAAATTAAGTGAATTAATTTTAATTGATAAAGAGAATGTTCAAAATAGTATAAAATCTTTAATCAATGAAAAATTACATAAGGTAATGCCTGTTATTTTAAAGATGTTTAAGGGAGTTGATAAAAGCTTATCACTAGATTTAATTGATATATATCATAATCTTAATATCTATGATTTTATACCCATCAATTATTTTGATAGTTATTTAAAAATTTGCCAAGAAACTAATAATATTATTGAATTAGAAAGTAATCTTTTAAAAGAGCTTGTTACTGTTAATGAAAATGACGCTAAAATTGAGCTCTTAACTATCCATAAAGCTAAGGGTTTAGAATTTGACAAAGTTATTCTAATCGGCTTTGAAAATAGCTTAAGTGGTAATTCTTCAAGTTTAATAAATTGGTATGAAAGTCCATACGGACATATTTTTAGTGCAACTAAGGGAATTAATACTAGTCATAATCCAGTATTTAGTTATATTAATTTTGAAAAAGGTTTAGATAATGAGGTTGAAAATGTAAGGCTTTTATACGTAGCACTAACAAGAACAAAGACTAATTTAACCTTTATTTTAAAAAATAAACCATCCCCTAAAAGCCTACTAAATTACATTTATAATGATTTAAAAGATGACTTAATAATAAAAGATTTTAACGCAGTAAATGATATAACCAAAGATTATAATATTTTAAAAGTATTAAAAAGCTCGCCAAATATTTATGAAAATGAATACGTTGATATTAAGTTAAACAGTAATTTTACTGGTAGTGACTTTGGTAAATTTATGCATAGAATATTAGAACTTACTATAAATGAAGTTAAATTCACACTAGAAGACTGTTTTACCCAAACACTTATTAATAGAAAATATAAAGAAAAGTTTATTCAAAAAGCCTCAAATATTATAACTAAAATGCAAGATGATAAATATGGTGCTTGGCTTTTAAAAACACATACACAAGATAAAACCGAATATATTTTAAATCATGTATCTAACATAAGATTAGATAGAGTTTTTCTTTATAACGATAAAAGATGGATTGTTGATTATAAAACAGGACATCTAGACATTAATAAGGCAGCAAAGCAGCTAAAATACTATCAAAAAATTTGGTTTGATGCTTTTAAAGAAAAAGCTAATATTGGCATCTATCACCTCGACCTTCAAAAGTGGATTGAAATTGATTAATTTAAAGACTTTTTAAGTAATTTACTCTTCACGTTGTCTTTTAGTTCCTTTGAATTTTAAAGAACTTATCTTGTACTGAAATTTTGCTACGATATTTTTTAGTTTAGCTATTTTTTCTTTATCAAAGCTTAAATTCATAACTTGAGTTTTAATTATTTGAAACTCATAACGTAAATTAGCAAATTTTTCTTCATGTTTATCTTGAAACAAAGATTTTAAATCTTTAATTATCGTTTCACATCTTAATAAATTTTCTTTTATAGAGTTTATTTCTATCTCTTGTAAAGAAGTAAAAAGCCCAGTTGGAGGCCATACAAATAAACTATATTGTAATATGCTTGCTTGTTTAACTTTTAATTTTTCTTCAAGCTCTACTATTTTTTTTCTAATTATTTGTTTTTGTAATGTTATTAAATCTAAATATTTTGAAAATGAGTAAGCACCAGATTTAACTAAATAATAAGCACTTGTTATTTGATTGAAAATTGCTTTAATTTCTTGTAATTTGAGGCTACATTCATCATCTTTTAGGATACTAACTTCGCTTTTTATTTGCATAATTTTTATATCAAAGCGTTTTATCAGATGTAAATCTTCATTTAATATATGAATTTTGTTTTTATCAGAAAAATTTTTTTCAACTGGTAAATTATCAAGTTCTAATATACTTACTGGATTTTGCATTAGGAGAAAATTTATTTTTTCTTGGATATCACTTTGAATTTTAAATAAAAAAGTCATTAATGAGTCTTTATTTAGTAACTCAAGTTCATATAAATTATTTCGACTGTTAATTTGTTTTAAAGTTTCATCTATAAAAAATTTTATACCTGCATCCTCATTTGATAAATTTTTTAAACAATCAATAGATTTGTTGAGTTTCTTATTTAGTTTAATAATTTCGCAAATAGATTTATTGTGAGTAACCAGCTCTAATTTACAAAATTCCAATAAACTTTGAATCTCATTAAACAAATAGTCATTATCATTTTTAATGATTTTTGCTAAGGCCTTACATTCTCCTTTAACTTTATAAGTTGTTTGTTGAAAATCTTCATATTGTAAAGTTAAGGTTGATATATAATCTTTTTTAAAAGCGCAACTAACACTTTTTTTAAGTAACTTTAGTCTTTTTATTAAAAAATTACTTATTTGAATATCAACTACCAATGGATTTAAAATCACTTCCTCTTGTTCTAAAAACTTTTGCCTAAAATCCTCTGTTTCAATATTATTTTTAAGCTCTTTTAAAAATATTTCTACATCATGTATTATATTTTTATTAGACATTTTATTAAAAACAATAAAAGCATCTTCAAACGAGATTTGTCTTAATCTAAATTTATAAATGTTGCCTTGAAAAATTTTTATAAGATTTTTAAGCAAATCTATATAATAATCTTTATCGTGAGGGCTAAGTTTAGTAGGAGCTTTTTGTAAAAAATTTAATTTATCTTGCATTATATGCAGCTGATTTTTTAAAACTAGCAACTGTTTCAGTTCACCTTTTTTTATACTATGATGTTCCCTTTCATAATTTAAAAACATGTTTATAGTATGTTTAACTCTTGCCATTTTAGCTGAATTACTTTCTGGTAATGATGAGAAAATTGTTATTTGACTAAACGCACTGTGGTCTTGTGTGTCTGATAATGTACGCTGTTCTTGCTTCACATCACTTTCGACTAAAGTTAAAAATTTTATATGATTTGCCTTTAGATCATAAAAATACTCAAATATCTTACTATATTTTTCATAAAAAGATTCATAAGATAATATTAAATAATTTTTATTTATAGATGTTTCACTAAGATTTTCTGCAATAATTGAATTATAAAACAAAGAGTTTTCTTCTAAATATCTTTTAATTGGGTTAATTTCACTCACAAGAGAATCACATGATTCTTTTGTAATTTCTGCAAAAGAGGAAATTGATATAGAGATGAGTATTAAGAATTTTTTTGTATAATTTTGCACAATATGATCGCACTTATTGATTTAGGATACGATAATGCATAAAAAATTAAAGGTCAATCAATTGCACCTAAATGAGCACAATATGATTAAAGTATGTTTATTATAGTAAAGGCCCATTTAGTTAGTTTCGTAACCAAATGAGCCTTTTGAGTTAACATTTATTAATAAATATTATTAATCCCAGTTAAGAGCTCCCCCTGTTTGATATTCAGTAACTCTGGTTTCAAAAAAGTTTTTTTCTTTTTTCAAATCCATAATTTCACTCATCCATGGGAATGGATTTTCTTTTGATTCATATATTGGTTCTAAATCAATTTGTTTACATCTTCTATTTGCAATAAATTCTAGATAATCTCTAAACATATCTGAGTTCATGCCTAAAATACCATTTGGCATAGTATCTTTTGCATATTGATGCTCAAAGTCTACCCCAGTTTTGATAATTTCAACCATTTCAGCTTTAAACTCTTCTGTCCATGTATCTGGATTTTCAGCTTTTATAGTGTTAATGACATCAATACCAAAGTTTAAATGCATTGACTCATCTCTTAAAATATACTGGAACTGCTCTGCTGTTCCGGTCATTTTATTTCTTCTACCCATAGAAAGGATTTGAGTAAACCCAACATAGAAGAATATGCCTTCAAATACCACATAAAAAGCAATCAAATCTTTAAGTAATCTTTGGTTGTTTTCTAATGTACCTGTTTTAAAGTTAGGGTCGCTTAAACTATCTGTAAATTGAATTGACCATGATGCTTTTTTATTTACAGATGGTATTTCTCTATACATATTAAACACTTCAGCTTCATCAAGACCTAAAGACTCAATTATATGCTGATATGAATGAGTGTGTAATGCTTCTTCAAAAGCCTGTCTTAATAGATACTGTCTACACTCTGGGTTTGTTATGTGTCTGTATACTGCTAAAACCAAATTGTTGGCTACTAATGAATCAGCTGTAGCGAAGAAACCTAAGTTTCTTTTAATAATAGTACGCTCTTCTTCTGTTAAACCATTAGGATCTTTCCAAAGCGCTATATCAGCACTCATATTAACTTCATTTGGCATCCAATGATTAGCACAACCATTTAAATATTTATCCCAAGCCCATTTATATTTAAAAGGAACTAGTTGATTTAAATCAGCTCTACAATTGATAATTTTTTTATCATCAACTCTAATACGAGCTTCGCCCATATCGATTTTTTCAAGACCGGTAGTATTTTTACTCATATATTCTCCTTATTGACAAGCTTCACATTCTTCATCATCAATAGCGCAAGCTTTTGGCTGTGCTTTTGATGATGTATTTTGTACTGCATTTAATGCACCATCATGAATGGTGGCTTTTTCTGTTGATGTAGCACCTAAAGTTCTACAGTAGTAAGTAGTTTTTAATCCATGTAACCAAGCATCCATGTATAAATCATTAATAATTTTACCTGATGGGTTTTTTACATATAAATTTAATGATTGTGCCTGATCCATCCATTTAGCTCTTCTTGAACCACACTTAACTAACCAATGGGGATCGATTTCAAAAGCAGTTTTAAATCTATTTCTGATATCCTGTGGAATTCTTTGGATATCAGCAATACTACCATTGTAATATTTAATATCATTAACCATAACATTATCCCAAAGATTAAGCGCCTTAAGTTCTTTGGCAAGGTATGGATTTACAATGGTAAATTCACCTGACATATTAGATTTAACAAATAAATTTTGATAAGTTGGTTCAATTGATTGTGATACACCGCAAATATTAGAAATGGTGGCGGTAGGAGCTATTGCTAAAACATTAGAGTTACGCATACCATATTTTTTAATATCTTCACGTAGTGAAGCCCACTTTTCTTTTAAAGTTACTGTTGTATCTTGGATTAAGTATTGTTTTCTATATTTTTTAAGCCCTTCAATCGTATCATGAGGCATAATACCTTTTGACCACAATGAACCATCAAAAGTTTCATATGAACCTTTTTCTTTTGCAAGTTTACAACTTGCTTTAATTGCATAGTAACTAATGATTTCCATACTATTATCAGCAAATCTGACAGCCTCATCTGATTCATAATCTATTTTTAAGGCATATAAAGCATCCTGGAATCCCATAATACCAAGTCCTATAGGTCTATGCTTTGCATTGGAGTTTTTAGCTTGTGGGATAGTGTAATAATTTCTATCGATTACATTATCAAGCATTCTTATTGCTGTATTTATTGTTTGCTCAAGTAGCTCTTCATTAAGTTTTCCATCTTTGATGTGATGGGGCAAGTTAATGCTACCTAAGTTACAAACTGCAACTTCATCATCGCTTGTGTTTAAAGTTATTTCTGTACACAAATTAGAACTATGAATAACTCCAACGTGCTGCTGAGGTGAACGCATGTTACATGGATCTTTAAAAGTAACCCATGGATGACCTGTTTCAAAAATAGCAGATAACATCTTACGCCACAAACTTAGTGCATCTATTGTTTTAGTTAGCTTCATTTCTTTATTTCTAGCTTTTAACTCATACTCAGCGTATTTGTCTTCAAATTCTTGGCCGTATAAGTCATGTAGCTCAGGTACTTCTTCAGGTGAAAATAAAGTCCAAGAACCGCCTTCTTTTACTCTCTTCATGAATAAATCTGGCACCCAATTTGCAGTATTCATATCATGAGTTCTTCTTCTATCATCACCTGTATTTTTTCTTAAGTCTAAAAATTCTTCAATATCATAATGCCAAGTTTCAAGATAGGCACATACAGCCCCTTTTCTTTTCCCGCCTTGGTTTACTGCTACTGCTGTTGCATCTGCTACATTTAAAAACGGTACAACACCTAATGATTTACCATTAGTGCCTTTAATGTGGGAACCCATAGAACGTACTCTGGTCCAATCATTACCTATTCCACCTGCATATTTTGATAATAATGCATTATCTCTTATGCCATCATAAATACCTTTTAAATCATCTGGCACTGTAGTTAAAAAACAACTGGATAATTGAGGTCTAACTGTTCCTGCATTAAACAATGTAGGGGTGGAGCTCATAAAGGCAAAACTTGAAAGAAGGTTGTAAAACTCAATAGCCTTATTAGTAGGATCGTTATCGTTATGAGCAAGACCCATAGCAACACGCATAAAGAAGGCCTGCGGCAATTCATATCTAGTTTCATCTTTATGAATTAAATATCTATCGAACAAAGTTTGTAAACTTAAATAAGTAAAGTTGTAATCTTTGCTACTATCTAAAGCATTAGAAAGTTTGTCTAAGTCAAAATCTTTTAGATTAGGACTTAACATATCATTTTTTAAGCCTTCTTCAATATAAGCTTTAAAGTAATTAGCGTAGCTTATGTCATCTAATTTCAAATGTTTTTTAACATTCTTTTTAATATTAATAAGTAATAATCTTGCTGCTACGTAACTATAAGATGGTTCAAATTCAATCATTTGCCTTGCAGTCATAATAGCTGATTGATAAACTTCTTTTTCTTTAGCTCCATCAAATAAATTTTTAATAGATTCTTCTAAAATCTTCTTAGCATCTACATCATCAAGTCCTGTACAAGCATCTAAAATTTCTTCATAAAAGTTTTCTATATTTAAAGGTTCTTTATGCCCATCTTTATCAATATTTATTACTTTTAAATTTGTTAAATTAATTTCTCTTTGCTTTTTACGTTCTTCTCTATATAAAACATAACTTTTGGCAATCTTGTGAAACTCTTGTCTCATTAATTCAAGCTCTACCCTATCTTGAATATCTTCAATATTTATAACGCCGCCTTTAGCTTTAAAATATAAAGTAACTTTAGCTGTTAGCTCTGAAACTATATTTTTAATTCTTTCTGAACCTTTTGCATGTATACCCTCATTAGCGGTAAAAGCTTTAACTAAAGCGTTATAAATTTTATCACTATCAAAGCTTTTAAGCTGATTTTTTCTGTTAGAAACTTGTAAATTATTGGACATTATTACTCCGTGTGAAAGTATTTAATAACACCACATATTGGTTTTATTAATTTAATACATACAAGATAATGGGTTTTTATTAAAAGATCAAGATTGATCTTTTAATAAAGTTATGCATGCTAGCATTACAAAGGATTAAGAATAAATTTATTTAAATTTGGTTCTTATTTAATATTGAATTTATTGTTAAAGCGTAAAATGGTTGGATTAAAATTAACGTGTTTTGATATATTGATTTTACATTTCCAAAAAAATCATTAACAGGTTTATTTTTAAAAAAATTTAGAGTTTTTAAGGCAATATCTTTTGTGAATGGTCTCTTAACTAATGACTTACAAACCTTAACTAACTCAACTTGTATCTTAGTGGCTAAAGCTTCATTATTGGGTTTTGTTTTTGGTGGGGTTTTAGCCTGCAAAACTGACAAACAAATTAACATACACATTAATATCTTTTTCATGATTTTTTACTACTTTAAGTTATTTGGATTGCTCCATAGTATGAAATTTTCCTATCAAGTACAAATATATTCTAAATAATTAAAAACCAATGCATTAAATACAATGCTAATGTACCAATTCTTACAAAAATAATCGAGTTTTGTCAGTGCAAAATATCAATTATTATCTAGTATTAAATTAAACCTTTATAAAAAAAAAAATGCGTTTTCTTTTAATATTTTCATTTGCAATGGCAGCGCCGGTATTTAAAAATGGTGCATCTAATGTTAGCAAAGTTGAAGCTGTCACAACAATTACTCAGACGCAAAAAGAAGAAGTAAATTATTGGAAAAATTTTAATGTCGAAGGGCATGAAACTGTATTTTTCAAACAAAATCATAATGATATCAACATAAATATTATTGAAGATGACTCTCAAATAAGAGGCATTATAAATGCTGATGAAAATGTTGTTTTCATCACTAATAAAGCTTTTAATATCCATTTAAACGCAAAAATAAGGGCTAAAGAATTTAGTGTAAATGCCACGATATGTAATATTCATAGTAAAAATCTCACAATCCAAAATCTTTTTATTAATAAAAAATATGAAGCAGAAGAAAGAGACTCTGTTTCTATCACTAAGACAAGAGTATCTATAAAAAATTGTAAAAATAAGTTTAATAAAATACATATTTTAGGGGATAAAATTCTTTTAGATAAATCTAATATTGAAGCTAAACAGTTATTTTTAGGAGAAAAAAATAAAACTGAAGAAATTATTATAGATAAAAGTACTACTTTGACCGCTTTAGATGATAAATCTTTAATGCACATATCATCCGATGATTTAAAATTACATTGTAAAATTAATGCATTAAACTCAATTATACATTTAAACTATAAAAATTTAGATTTAAACCATTCTAAAATAAAATCATTTGACGAAGACAATACTGAAGGTGGCATAGTTTTAAATTCTTCGCAGGATATGAAAACAGAACACAACCCTACTTTTGCTTTTTTAGTTAAAAGTCTTTTAGCTAATAATAATGTGACACTATCTTCAAGCTTAATAGATTTTACTGGAGCTAATTTTACTTGGGATAATAAAACAACATTGTGTTTTGATGCTAATAAAACCAAGATAAATAAAATTATATCTGCGAAGGGAAACTTAATATTTACAAGCTCAAATATTGAGTACCCGAATAAGCAAGTAGTTGCTTTGGGTGAATTGTTCGTAAAAAATATCCTAATTAAAAATGTTTTATTTACATTAAAGGGATCAATAAATAATCCAAATGGAACAGTTTATCTTCTTGATAAAGAATCTAAATTATATCAAAGTCAAGGTACTTCAATACTACTAGCCAATTATATTCAGAATAATGGATTATACCTAACTCCAGATACACATAATATTTTTGAAGTAAGCGATGATTTTTCATTAAAAAATGGGGAGTTTAAAAGATATGATATTGATGAATATCAAGATAGTCCTTCCGATCTTACTAAAAAAGTAAAAATAACAATACAAGACATATATGGTTTTCAAGGATTACATAATTTAAATGAAAATATTGACTACATTACCATTGGTAAAAATTTAAATTTTATTTCAAGTTTTAAGTGGCAACAAGAAAAAGGTTTTATGCCAATAAATCTTAATAATTTACTAAATCGTAAAAAAGTAATTATTGATGCTAGTAATTATTATTTATCAAATGTTTTCATAAACAGACCAAAAGAAGATCACGTTGGCATTTTTGCTAATGTAAAAGCTCACCATCCCATTATCATTAAGAATTTAAACATTCTAAACCCCAATATTTGTGGTAATAATTTTGTAGGAGTACTTGCTGGAAGATTAGAACTTCAAGCAGAAAAAAACATCATCGAAAATATCATTATTGATAATAGTAAAGTCGTAGCAAAAAATAAGTATGCTAGTAGTCTTATTGGTTTTATAGATAATTTAGAACATGATAATAAGATTCAAAAAATTCAGATTAATAGTGAGTTGCTATCAGTAAAACAGTACTCAGGTTTTATAGCCGGGGGCTATGATGGTAAGCTTTTAAAGTTAAATAATATTGCTATTACAAGTATAAATAAAACCCAAGCAAATATAATTTTTGGAGAAAGTAAAAATGTAGCAGTTGGTGGTAATATTTATTTTCATGGTTCTTGCGAAGATGAAGATGCGTTAGTAGCATCATTTAGCCAACCCCTAAATAATTGCTACGCCATCATAAATCAAAGAGTATTTACCTTAAATAAACTAAAGAAAAAAGATATTTCTAATCATGACATTTATAATCCATCTTCTTACGAATTTTCTGATTTTGATGAAAACTGGACCACTATTAACAATCAAAGTCCCCCTTTATTAAAGTTTATAACAAGTAAAAAACAGCACTATGCTAAAAAAGGTAAATACGATAAGAATAAAAATTTATTGTCTATTACATGTAAAGATAATGATTTTGATAATATAAATAATGGAATAAAGAAAACGGTAAAAGCGAACTTAATCCTACTTAAAAGTGGAGATTTTTTTATTTACGGGACCAAAAAATTAGAAGATAAATTTTATTATGCATCTTATGAAAGTGGAGAAAGAGCATTTTCTATAAGTGATAATAATAATATGATTCATTTAAAAAATGGCTTAAATATTAATTTAGATGACATGTCTTTATTAGAAAAAAATATTAATACAGCTGATTTTTCAACTCTAGAGCAAAAACCGTTAATTACCTATTCATCTGATCATATTAATAAAGGTTATTATAAAGTTCATACAAAAACTAATTTTCATCAACCATTTAATCTAAATGGTAAAAGTATTGTAAGTGAAAATTCTTTAGCATCAATTACTGGAGAAAATTTTCAAAACGGCACGATTATTACATCGAACCTTGAAGCTAAAAATATACAAAATATGCTTATAAAAACAAACTTTGATAATGGGAATTTTCTTATTTATAAATTTGAAGGAGTAAATCAAATACAGAAAAGCTCATATGAAATTAGTCATATATACACAAATTTTGATGAGTTTACTAAAAATGAATATGGAATAGATTTACATAAAAATGGAAATACTCTTCAATGCCAACAAAATATTCTTAATGTTTATAATAGTAATATATTAAAAAGTAAAATCTTATTGAACTCAGAAAAGGTTTATTTATTAGAAAAAAAAGAATTGAATTATATTTTTATCATTTTTGATGGGGAAACTAAAATTTATTTAGATAATAAAGCAGATTGTGATTTGACTTTAAAATCTAGTACTTTTGGTTTGATCAATTCATATGAATTTGAGTTATATAAAACTTCTAGTAATATTAAAATCGGTATTGAACATGAAAATGAATCTATCATCTCATTTTATGGTGGTGGTTTAGGTGATATTGAAATTGAAAAATGTGGTCTTAAAAGTTGTTTTTTGATAAATGAAAAAATTAGAGGTAATTTTATTGTTAATGATTTTGATGATTTAAATCAGTTAATATGTATAAACAGCAATCTAAATCATAATTTCACTCTTTTGTTGTTAAAAGATAAAAATCAACTTCTTAGAAAAAGAATTTTAAAAACAGAAGATAATATTTATATTGGCCTAAGTGAACATAAAGTTAAATTAAATCCAGAAATAGCAATACCGGAACATGTACATGAAACAGTATGGTCCAAAAGTAGTTCAAACTTTATTAGTAGAATTTTGGCTAATAGCAAGGAACACTTAAAATATAGTTCTGCTGTCAAAATTAATCTAGATGGGTTACCAAATCCAAAGATGACAGCAATCGATCTTAATCCATCATACAGCCCATCTAAACAAGAAATATTAGACAGCATCAAAGGACAAAGATCGTTAGTACTTCACAGTAAGCCTTTAATAAAAGCTCAAGGAACCATTAAAAATCCAGAAAGTTTTGCTATCTCATTTACTGTAAACCCTAAAACTGATACTAAAAAAGTTAGTATTGCAGGAGCATCAGCACAAAAAGATGATACTAAAATTAAACCTTCTTATCTTGAAGCTCAAGTCTCCTTGCCCGAAACAAATCCTCCTTTAAAACCAAGTTACACAAATAGATTTGATTTAGATAGATTATCTGGTTCTTCTTTACCTCCAATAGCATCAGTACAAAAACCAAAAGATGATACTAAAATTAAACCCTCTTATCTTGAAGCTCAAGTCTCTTTGCCCGAAACAAATCCTCCTTTAAAACCAAGTCGCACAAATAGATTTGATTTAGATAGATTATCTGGTTCTTCATT
>Ga0136599_1000273_pt1 | contig 14861 bp, 13 predicted proteins | sample AntRauMFilla2697_FD_104635 | JGI IMG/M metagenome (GOLD analysis project Ga0136599, IMG submission 104635) | Saline lake microbial communities from Rauer Islands, Antarctica - Metagenome Filla 2 #697 | ecosystem: Environmental > Aquatic > Non-marine Saline and Alkaline > Saline | place... | reverse complement strand
CCACTGTGTAAGTTTCATGGGGGGTGGGGGAACTTTGGCGGGGGGTGGCGGCCGCGCCCCCCGGTGGGGGGGACGAGATATTGCAATGGAAAGTGTATGCTGTAATGTGTAAAGGTGTGGTGGCGGTAGTATAGAAACACAGCCCCATGGGCACAGCGGGCGTGCAGTACCTAGGGGACAACGAAATGGGTAAGACCTACCACAGGTACCTGAAGACCCTGTCGGTGCTGGGATTTTCGTGGCTGATTGTGAGCGGCGTCTACATTCTGACCCGTGGCACCTCCAAGGGTGTGTCGATTGTGGCCATCACCATGCACATGGCGGTCGCGATATCGTACTTGGCGTACGCCCTGATGCGCAACGATTCGGTCCACATCACCGGCTCCATCGTCTCCATCTGTCTGAACATGTTTGTTCTGACAAGCATTTTCGTGGTCAACGCCCCCGTTTGGGGGAAGCCGCCGGTAGAGTTGGGAGGGAGGGGGGCGGGACCGCAACCGTCCGCGGACGTTGACAATGCTGCAAACGTTGACTTTAAGTAAAGCGTACAAATAAACAAGAAAGGCAAGGGTGAATGAACGCCGCGCACCGCAGGAGGGCATTATTTCGCGTATCCGCCAGAGGCGCGCGCAGAGGGGTGACCCACCCCCTCATACAGTCCATGAGGAACGTCCTTCAGGTCGTGCGCCCCGCGGCGAGGGCGCGGGCATCCCCGGCCGTGGGTGGCTACGACATGGATTGCGGGCGCGTGGAGTGCCGAAAGTCATCGGCCCGGCTCCAGGACATACTGTTCATAATGGACGTCGACGTGCTCCCTAGTGGGGCGGCGTGCAGCATATGTCTTGAGAGCCTATGGCCCGAGTCGTACACCACCGAACGCGCGTCAGTCCCCCCCGGCACCGATCACCTCCCCGTGCGCCCCCGCCCGTGCGAGGACCACATATTTCATATGGGCTGCATCAAGGAGTGGCTGACCGCGAACCCCATATGCCCCCTGTGCCGGAAGCCCCTCATTCACGTGACCGGCTACCAGCCGCAGACGGAGGGAAGCAACATGAGCGTCGTCAGCGACCCCACCCCCCTACCGGGAAACGAGTCCTGCGGCACCCTGGTGATCACGTTCACGGTGGCTGGTGGGGCGCAGTCCTTGCACGACCCCCTCCCGGGGGAGTGCTTCGCGCCCTTCACGTTCCAAACCTTCCTCCCGGACAACTCGGAGGGGGAGGAGGTGGCGCGGCTGCTGCGCGTGGCGTGGAACAGGCAGCTGCTGTTCAGGATCGGGTGGAACCCGACCACGTCACGCAACGACGCGGTGGTGATCAACGGGATCGAGATGAAGGCGCGGCGGAGGGGGGGGATTGCGGGTAACGGCTACCCCGACGTGTCGTACATGTCGCGGCTGAAGGCCGATCTCGGCGAGCTCAGCGTGCGGTAGGGGCGCGGGATTCCTCCCCCCTCCATCGAAACTTGTCCGCGTTCAACCACTTACTTTTGTAAACATCAGTGACCCAACTTGCACCTGTCCCCCTCCCCGCCCGTTCGTTTCCTCTTCCGCCCCTTAGCGCGGCGCGGCCGTCGGGAGTCCAAAAACACACACTCGGGCAGGTCGCGGGGGCGGCACACGCGCACGTCAAAGTTCTTGAGCGGGCTGGGGGGGTTGGCGGGGGCGATCACCTTGTCCCTAAATATACCCAAGGCGAGGGAGAGGTCGAGCCGCTTCTGACGCCTGACCATGTTCAACTTCCCCTCATCCACGTCGAGAGCAATGACAAACGTGTGCTGGTACGGCCGCGCCCGCGTCTCGGGGTGGGCGAACGGCGTGGGGTACGGAACGGCCGCAACGGCCCCCGTCCGGCACGACTCGTTCCCGTCCAGAACGATAAGGAGGTGCCGCAGCCGGCTCTCCACGAAGCCCACCCACGCACGCTGCGAGTCCTCCGACGGCGCAAAGACGTCCAGACACAGGTACCGGTGGTGCTGCAAAAAGATTTCAGTTGGTGCGAAGAGCCCCCCCCACGTTTCTCGGGGGGGGCGCGCCACCGCGGGGCCCGTGGCGGACATCCCGCGGCGCAGCTCGGCCAGCAGCAGGCGCATGGTGCACCGTGACACGTTGTGCATGGTGTTGGCCGCAGGGAAGGCAGGGGTGATGACCGGAAAGAGGTCTCGCTGGGCCCACCGCTGGGATTGGTGCCACACGGGTCGTTCCTGGCAGTCCACCTGCTGGATGTCACACAGTGTGACCGGCAGGGGCCACTCCCACGCCACGTACAGCCTGAAGAACTTGCGCAACAGGACGCTGGGCAGCGCGTTGGGGTACAGTTGGCACACGCGGGCCACCAAGATGGCACAGGAGACGCCGCCGAGCAGTCCCAGCACGTTGCTGTACACGCCTCGCCGACGGGCCCACAGGCGGACGGCACGGAGCGTCGTGCGAAAGTTCTGGGCGTCGGGCACTAGCCGAAAAACGGCGTCGGTCACGCGGCAGCCGTTGAGGGACCGCACGCTGCGGTCATCCAGGCCCCTCAGGAGGCGGTCGTCGTAGATGTTGAGGTGGGGGGGGATGGTAGGCGTTTGAAGACGGGCCAGCAGCATGTCCACGTGCACGCCGTCAAACACCATCTTCATAACCGGGACGTAGGCGTCCTCCACGCTCGTGAGGAGGGTGGCCCTCTCGTCCTTCCCCAGCGCCCCTTGAAGGGTTCCGAAAAAGTCCTCACAGCCAATCAGGCAGGGGACCAGGCAGAGGAGGTCAATGTCCGACCCCGGGGAATGCACGCCGAGCCGAAAAGATCCGAACGTGTGCAGTCGGACCCCGCAGTTTCGGGCAACGTCCTTGGGGTGCCCTTTCGTCTCGATGACCTTCATGGACCACTGTAGGACGACGTGCGTCAAGTCCGCGAGGACTGCCTCCCTGTGTTCGGTGGCCTCTACACTCTCGTACACTCCACTCTCCTTCAACACCTCAACCAGCGCAGCCGTATCCTCGACGTCGGCCGCCGTGGGCCTAGCCTCGCTGATGGGTCCCGTTGTGCCGTACATTGGAACACGTGAACGGGTGAGGGGAGGGGCGTGAGGCCGCCCGGGGGCGGTCGCGATATTGACAGCGAAAGCGGTATGCTGCTCACCGCGTGTTTGCCGGTGAGCAGGAAACCATAATAATTAATAACATTAGCGTTGTTTTTAGTGGCGTTTGCGATAGAGTCGCTTCTGAGATAATAGTGTCCATTGACCTGAGCGCATAGACAACCCCTCTCATGTTGAAGCGTCCCCCCGAGGAGCGCACGGGACGGCAGACGTCGAAGCGATACAAAAGCAATACCAAGGAGCAGAAGAAGCCTTACCACCTCCTCGTCGAGGAGGTCACAGTGCAGGAGGTGGCCGTTTCGCGGGATCGATTGTACGTGAGCATCGTGTGCTCGACCAAACAGAGTGGTTCGTACAACACCGTCGTGTACCGAATCAACGGTGAGCCGATAAGCGTGGTCGCACGGATCCCCCACTCCCACGCTGCTTCATGGTCCCCTAAAGGCACTTTGGCCGTCATCGAAGGAGGACCCCTCAGTTTCGGTGGACGGGTGGGCATTTACCACCACAAGGACGATTTCAAGCAGACTAGAACCCTCCCGATGGAGGTCGAGTACAAGGCTCAGTCCATTGCGTGGTCTCCGGAGTGTTCCTTCGGACGCGACATCTTGTCTGTCGGATACGACGACTCCACCGTGCGCATCTTCGACGTGTGCGACACATCCGCGTGTAACATGTTGCTGACGAGGACCTTTAGCCATTACGCCTCGTTTATGAAGTGGTCCCCGTCGGGGGAGGGGCTGGCCATTGGCCTGACCGAAGGTGGGGTCTATTTGATGGTGTTCACCAGGAAGTGCCCGGCATATGCGATGCGGGAGTACGACTCACGCGTGCGGTACATATGCTGGTCGATCGATGGAGACTTTGCGTCTGTGGATGATGAGAATCGCATGCGTATGTTCGACGGTAACAATGTGACCGAGCATGCCCGCCCCAAGCTTGATGGTGTCATGAAGGACTCTCCGCTGTTTGGGTCCCGTGGGGGTCACATCATCGCCGTTTCAGCGTGCGAAAAGAAGGTTCTGGGGATTGTGGTGATGGCTGGGGAGGACGAGGATGCAGAGGGTGAGCAGGGCTGCTTTGCCGTAGCCACCTTGGATGACGACCGCGTGTTCACCTCCATCGACATGTCCCGCTGTGGGGAGTGGATGGTGACTGGAGACAGCCGGGGGAACGTGCAAGTGTGGGCGACAGGTGGCACCCATCTTCCCGGCAAGCCCATCTACACACAGAAGGTCATGGAGGGCAAGGTGACTCACGTCAAGTGGACATGGAGCACGCGTACCTATGGCCAGGCGAACCTCATCGTCTCTGTCAACGATAAGGTCTACATCCTCAAGGCCGTGATTCGCAGCAATGCGGAGCAGGGCTGTCTTGATTGCGCGGTGAAGAGAGAGAGGGAGAGGAGGGGGGAGGGAAAGTAAAGCCTGTGGAAGTGGATCAGTCACCGCTGACGACTACATAAGTGGAGGCTTCACACGATCTCGACTTGCTCTCTCAACAAGAGGGTACCATGGAGGCCCGCACGTGACCGTAGCGTATGTTTGCGAAATCGATGGAACAACCTTCAATCTTTGCGAAATCGATGGAACAACCTTCAATGTTGGAGACAGTCACAGCCATCCTTCCATTTTCTCAACCTTTGTTCTCTCCTCTCTCCTCTCCATGGCGGGCGAGGGTACTAATGCTTGGCGTAAAATGATCGCCAAGGAGGGTCGGGACATGGGCAGCCTAATGCTTATTATTCTCTTCTACAAGAGAACGGGAAACAAGATCGCGGACATTGAGAGCGAGAACAAGATTCCCATTGACGAGTTGGTGAGGAGGGTGTATGATAACCCGTACCCGTGGCCTGAGGGTGATGTGCAGGGCGCTCATCGGTTTGCGTACGCGGTGACGGCCCATAACTACATGTTGATGGCAAAAAGTCACAGCATCGCCGGTGAGTTCAAGAAGGTGATGCTGGCGATCAGCACGATCGCTACCTTGTGTCAGGCGGTGATGCAGATCCTGAGACGTCAACATGAGTACATGTCGGACAACACGCTCTCCAGCGATCATTGCGGTGACCTGGACAAGGCACGGTTCAAGGTGCCCATGTTGCTGACTTGGCGGGACTTTGTCGACCTCATCTACGGCTGGTGCGGCCCTGAGGGGTGCGTGATACTGTACCATAAGCTCAACGGGTACGACGCGTCCGTATTGCACAAGCGGGGAGAGCTTCTCAAACTTCCCGAGGGCCACACAGCCCACGAGCTCATGGCGGGGTGCTACCGCAACGGAGTGAACGACCGCTGGGAGCCGGCCGGTAGGTGCCGAGAATTGGAGGGGGGGCGTGACGCGATTTTGCAGTACTTGCTCATCTCCCTGATCATGCACCACACGCGCGTGGCGAACATGTTCGACAGGGAGCGGAGGAACATGTTCGAAAGGGAGCGGAGGCATGCCGAGGTCGCCAAACACACGGACTTGGCGCGGAAGCTCTGCTTGATAGCCCACTCTCAAGCGGAGATGGTGGTCAAAGCGCGGACAATGCTGATTTGACGCGTACACTCGCGTATATCTGCAGCAGAGCGCGTAACAAAAACACCATCTGCGATGTGGGTGCCGGTTGCGATGGGGCTGCTGGTACTGGTGGTTAGCATGGTCGTTGTGTTGTGTGGGGGGGGGCGGCACCCCCACCCCCTACACTTCATGTGCCCACCTGTCAAACTCATGGTTACGGAAGAAATCAAATTTAACATACTCCCTACCCTTGTCGACGGCATCGCCGCCAAGGCGGGGGACCGCGTGGCCGTGACCGGGCAAAGTCGGCGGGACAGGAACGGAGTCTACACGGTGCAGGGTCCCGGCTCGTGGGAGCGGTCGGCGGACGGCGTCACGCGGGCTGACGGGTCCATGCTGTGGGTGCAACAGGGGGAGAGGCACGGTGGGACGCTGTGGACGGCGTGTACGCGTGACGCGGGGCCCGTAGAGTATTACCGCACGTGCTTGGACCTGTCGGGGGCACGCGGCCGCCGAGGGGACGTCCTTACCCTTAGGGCCGGCGGTGCTGTAGAGTGGTGCCCGCGGGGAGCGCCCACCCGCAGACGAAATACACAGCGCCCCGGGCCTCACCACCCCGGCCTGTACTACGTGCACGCCTCGGACCGCGTGGGGGGGCGCTGGTACTCAAACACGGTGAGAGTCTTTGAGGGGGGGGCGATGGCCTGGCGCGACGATGACGCGGTTACGCGAGGCGTCCGTCTTGCCCGGCTTGCGCGAAGGGTGAAGGGGGGGGGGCTGGTGCTGACGAGGGGGGGCGGGGGGCATCCCCCAACACTGCCGTGGCCCTTGCTGTGGACGCGGGTGGAGTCATGAAGTACCCGTTCGACTTTTGGACGACTTGAAGAGAGCCAGCATGGCGCCCGCACGCCGCGCCACGGGGGCGTCCACCGGCGGCACATCCGCCCCCTTGACGGTGGTGTTGGGGGTGACTGTCGACTTGACTGCGGGGGTGTTGGGGGGGGCCATGACTCTCCTCCCACGCTGCGTGCGAACGATATGCAAGATCCTCTTCTGTTCGTCCACCACCGGACACATGTTGGCAGAGGGGCGGCCACGTGAGGGGATGGGGAAGCCTTGGCGGCGAAGGGTCTCCTTCACCGCGAGCCGGTCCTGCTTCGCCCTGTAGTTGTTGTTCAGGGGCGGTCGGGACGCGCTGTCGTCCAGGATGTACGGCGTGCCGGCAAGGATCTCGTCGCGGGACCGCACCGGGCTCTCGTCGGCCTCATACAGGCTTTTGTAGTGCTGGGTCTTGTCCACGGACACGCCCGTGGCGGGGGACAGGAAGGTGGCAACGTCACGGAGGCGGTCCAGTTGCACTCGGCTCCACTCCACACCAAAGCTTGGTGAGCGGGCGTCGTACGGCTGCACGTTGGGGGGACCCTGGGGAAAGTGAGCGGCCGCAGTGACCTTGCTCTGCTGGCACATGACCATCTTGTAGGCGGATATGGAAAAGTCCTTGTAACTTCCGATGTCGCGCATCGTCAGTTCCGCAGAGGTGCAGAACACACCCGTCCCGCGGGGTTCCCCCTCGCTTGCGTACGGAAGAATGAGGGACGTGACGTCGCGCACGTCACGCAACGCGCGCAGGGCGCGACGAAACCAGTGTGCGGACACGGCCACGTGGCTGTGCTGCTTGACGCGCGCGCTCTTATCGGCACCCGAGACGGCGCGCATGGACTCCAGGTCCCCATCGCTCATACCCGTGACGATGAGGCCACGAAATGCACTCTGAATGTCGGACTTGCGCACGCCCGGCCCGCCCTTGGAGCGCGGGCTAAAGCCGCTGTAGCACTGAATGCAGATGCGATTCAGGAGAGACCAGTGCGTAAGCACCACCGGGTGCGTGGCGCGCGCCCCCTGCAGGGTGGCGAAAAATAACCCCACGTGACCCTTGACCGTGTCAAAACAGCGCCTGGAAACGGTGAAGATCAGCAGGGCCAGAAGCGGCCTTGAGCGCAGCTGCGCCGTGACCGCCTGCTGCAGGGCATCCTCCTCCCCCCCCGTGGCGTTCTCGTGGGCGTACGGAACTGACAGTGCCTCACCCCCGACGGGAAGCACACGGCCAAACGGGAAGGCGGGTTCCGGGGCAGGGGGGGGGGTGGGGGGCGTTCCCCCTGCCGACGACGCCTCTTCCCTGAGCATGAGTGTCTCCTCCCTGACCGCCGCCTGTTGAAATGTGCGCTCCTGTTCCTGCGCCCTGGTTTTTCGGTCCTTAACCCGACGTCGCTTGCGGTCAATCCTCCGCTCCTTACCCTTTGCCCTGCGCACGCTCCGCGCCCGCTGCCGTTTTCTACACTCGCGCAGCAGGCCGACTGAAAGCTCCGCGGCGCTGGGAAGCTTGATGGAACTTGAAGACATTGTAGATGATAGTCGTAAACGTTGTAGGTAACCATATATATGTTGCGAACAGGGTGGATGGGTGATAATATTCACCGCGAAAACGTATGATTGGGCAGAAATCACGTGGTGGCGGGGCAGGGTGTGCGAGGGTGAGGCATTTCCCCACCTCATACCACATGAAACCTCATGTCAGGCCCTCAAAGCACCTGTGGCGGGAGTTCAGGCGTACCGCGGGTATCGACGTGCCCGCAGCCCACCTTCACCGCCTGAAGGAGGTTCATGAGGGCCCGTTTTACGATTTGCTGATGACGTTCGCCATGGAGGTGGTGCAGCTCTTCGGTACTGCCGAGGAGCAGATGACCATGCACGTCTTCTTGATGATCCTCAGGCGGCGCTGGAGGGGGGATGACGCGTGCGACGTCACCGTCACCATCTCTTCTATCCGGGGGGATACGCACCAGGACCCCAGCGAGGTTCGCTCCGTTATGCACCGTCTCTGCGAGCTCGGCGTTGTCGAGCCCAAGCGCGGCGCAGGCCGCTATGGACTGGTGCGTCGCCTTGACCTCCTGTTTATCGCGCGATGCGAGGCCGTGACGGAGGTGCTGGAGCGGCGTGTGTCCTGCGTCGAGGTTGCGGGGCTGCAGTACACATACCTGTGCCCAGCGCACGGGTGCAAGGTCAACGACGAGGTCTCCTCCGACTCCGAGACGGAGGGGAACCCTTTCCCCCACGCGGTCCCGTGGGCCGTCTACATCTCGCAAAAAATGGCCTGTACGCGACAAGGGTGCGGTAAGGAGCTGATGGCGGTCGAACCGGGCCAAAAGAGATACGTGAACGGCTACACGTCGTCAGAGGACGATGCCTTTGCTCCCTTACCCTCCATGCTACCTGAGCACTACACGCGCGTTGGTGCGCTGGTGGTGGACCCTGAGGAGTTGGACGGTGAGGGGGGGGAGGAGAGGCAGGAGCAGGATTGCAAGGAAGATGTTCCGGGTGCCAACTGCCCCGCCAGCGCCTCGTGGGAGATGATATACCGCGCAGCCAGTGACAAGCGCGAGGTGCAGGCCACGAGTACGACCGCGTACGGACGGCTGGAGAACGCCCGATGCCGAAAGGTTGACTCCATAGCCAACGCGGGACTCCTGCTGCGCGAGCACGTGCAGGCCGTCTTTCTACCCCTCCACCGGGAGATGGAGTCGTACACGCCCTTGGCACAAACCATTCAGCTGCGCGAGCGCCCCCCCACCGTATGGACCCACACCGCAGGAGGGCAAGGTGTGTGCCAACCCGTGCTGCTCAGGGAGAGCATGCGCCCGCGTCCTTACCAGCTGCAGGCCGTGAGCGCCATTGTGCCTGAGGGGGGGGCGGTGGCACCCCGCTCGGGGGTGCTGGTGATGCCGTGCGGCTCAGGTAAGACGGTCGTCGGCATTATCACCATGCATCGCGTGACGGTATGCGAGAGTGTGCGGGCGCCGTCCCCCGGCCCCCCGCCGTCGGACAGGGTCATGATTGTGTGTAACAGCAACCACCCATGCGTGCAGTGGCAAAACCAGTTGCGGCGCTACACTGCGCTGGGACGGGCCGACGTCTGTATCTTCAACGCTTCGAGCACGCTGTCACAGCTGAAGGGGGCGCGCGTCATCATCACCACGTACCAGCGTATGTCCGTGTACCTGAGCAAGTCCAACCTAGTGCTGCGCGACCAGGTGGCGCGGCAGCCCTACGCCCTACAAATATTGGACGAGGTACACATGGTCACCGGTCGCCACTTCCGTCGGTGCGTGACCCTTCCAGGCCACGTTGCCGTGCGCGTCGGCCTGACGGCGACCCTGAAGAATGACGTACACATTACGCAGGTGCGGGAGCTGGTCGGACCCGTCCTGTACCAGCAGAGCGTCGACTCCCTCGTCGCTGATGGATACCTTTCGCGCGTACACTGCAACTTCGTCAGGGTTCCGCGGCTGATGCCGCCCGCCTGGGAGCAGGGGGTAGACTGCCGCTTCATCGGGCAGATGGAGGGTATGGACCCCGGCGTCCTGGCGGGGGCCATGCGCCTGCTCCATCTCCACATCAAGAGCGAGCCCAACTGCAAGGTCATGATCATTAGCGAGTACCTCACCCCCCTGCGCATTATACGGGACCAGTGCCGCGCGGCCAACATCAGCTACTACTACGTGGACGGTTCCACACAGAACAGGACACGCATCTACAACCGTTTTCAGACGCACCAGTCCGTGCGCGTGCTCATCGCCTCCAAGGTGACCGAAATGGCTCTGGACCTACCGCAGCTCAGCGTCCTTATCCAGCTCTCCTTCCTGCACGGGGCCGACTGGGCGGCCGAGCAGCGCGCAGGGCGCGTGGCCCGCATCAAGCGTGGTGCGGTGGATAATGTCGGCCACTACTACGTGCTGTACAGGGACGAGGTGCGGTCTGAAAGATACGCGCGCCGCGCCCACGACTACCTTGCGAGCAAAGGGTTTCAACCCACGTACAGGCAGATGGCCGTTAGTGAGGAGGATGCGCGCCGCGAGTTGACCCGTAATTACTGGGTCAAGGCGCAGGGTGCGGTACAACGTATGCTGCGCAGGAACAGAAAGCCCGGGAGGCGGTCACGCAAGCGCAAGGCGTGAGTGTGGGGCTTTATGAGCGGGGGGGGCGCATGTACTCCATCTCCTCGATGGCCTTAGTCACCATAGGGTCATAGTCCAAACGCTTCATCCGTTCGGACCTGAGCATCCCAAAATTCGCCTGGCTGATCAGCTCTACGTCATCGTAGATCTTGAACTTCTCCAAGACCTCTGCACGGGTGTTGCACCCCTTAAGCTCCACAAATCGGTTCAAAACGGTAGCGGCCGTCACCCAGTACGACATGATCTCTAAGCTCCCCCTCATGCCGCCGACCAGCCACCGAATATCCTCGGTGAACTCGTACTCCTTCTTGTTCTCGTCCCAGTGCTGCGTGTGACAGAAGGCTTCCCCCTCCCGGCTCCCGTATGACATACCGTCGCCAGTGTAGACTGTATGGGTGCCTTGGTGATCGGGGGGGGACACAGAGACGATGGTGCTCCACCCGTGGCCTTGAATGCGAACCCGGTCCCCCGGGCCTATGGTGTGACTGTTGCGTTGGTACTGGCGCACGAGGTTCTCGGACACCTCACGAGCATGTTTCCACTCCGAGGAGCTCGCGATGGTAGACGACGTGTCAACATGTGCCTGCCGTTCAGGATCATGGGTTGGGGTAGATGCAGGCGGCAAGTCCGGTTCCTCGGGGTTCTTGAACAGCATATGCATGCCAATGGCATGCATGTCCTTCCTCTTGCTCAGCAGGGCGTCAATGGCTGCTTCGTCCAACCCATTCACCTGCTGCATCAGGTACAAGAGGGTCCTTGCATCCGTCAAGTCATCACCCGCTGGCATGTTCGGTAACTCGCCCGCCTTGATCTCCTCCTCCTCCTCCTCCTCCTCCTCCTCGTCGTCCTCATCGTCGTGAATGACGATGGGGTTGGAGACGTCCCCTGGGGGCCGTCTCTTCTTCGGCACAGACCACTCGAGCATCCCCCCAGACCTCTTGTGACCGCAATGTTGCTGCTGACGTTGCGGGTGTGGTGGCTGCTGCGGTGCCAAAGTCTTCCACCACCTAGTCACTTCCATGGGCGTAGGCACCCGCGAGTAGCTGAGTGGGGCGTGCCTGAGGTGGGCGTACTTCACACACACAATAGTAGCCTGTAAGAAGATCTGTACGTGCACATCCTCGTTCACGTACCCAGCCTCGGTGACAACGGTGCCGGGGAACCAAACCTTGTTCCACATCACCCACACGGCCATACCCGGCGGGAAGAAAAGGTAGCGGTTCACCGTCGCTATGTCCATGACACAGTGGGTTTTAGGAGGGAATGGAATATGATTTGGGATTTTGTCCATAAACTTGAGAGGTGCCTGGTTCCATCGATTTCGCAAAGATTGAAGGTCGACCTTCAAAGTTTGCGCAGTGTGTAACCGTTACTCGTACTCTGCCACAAAATCCCAAATCTCTGCTCCATTCTCCCAGACCATGGGTGATGTCTCTCGCGCACCAGGTACCTCGGGCGCACCCGGTTCCTCAAGCGCATGTGATTTCTCTCGCGCACCAGGTACCTCGGGCGCACCCGGTTCCTCTTGCGCTCCCGATTCCGTGCACGGCGGGGGTGCCACATTCTGCATTTTGCTAGTTTCCACGCAGCAGTTCTGGACGACGTTCGCGACGCTGAGGAAGCACCCATCCATGTTGGCAGACATGACATACTCACCACCGAAAGCTACGGGGGAGGGGGGGTACCCGCTCCTCCTTCTTGATCGCGATCCTGGACCATACGAGACGATCCTGACGTGGCTGCGCACAGGCGATACCCGAAAGACTACCGAGTACACGACCGAGAAGGATCTACGTGATTTGAAGTTACTCCTGCGTGAGATCCAGCATTGCAAGCTGCACATGATGCGTACGGCCATGACACCGCAGCTGACGTTTTCTGGGTCAGTCCCCGAGCCCTTGCGAGACAGGAGCTCCAGAGAAAATCACGTCGCACTCGCTAGCATGCTTGAGGGGCTGTACCCTCTCGGCTGTGAAGCAACGCTCATCTGGAGTTGGCGGAACGCCAAGACTTCGCCTGCCTTTCGCAAGAACTGCAACGGCTATTCCAACACGCTCCTCATCGTCCGTAGCAAGAGTGGGGACCTGTTCGGCGCATTCACGGAGCTAGCGTGGCACCCTTCACATGTTGCGGATGACCGTGTCTCTCCACCTTGCAGCCACAACTCGTTCCTCTTTGTTCTCCATGAGAACGGAGAGGATGTGGACGTCAAGCTCGTCACGGGACCTCGCGGTTACATGTCCTGGCAGGACAATGCGTACTGCATGCCGATAATTGGAGGGCTTGCCCTGGGTCGGGTGGTGACCATCCAGCCCCGATGGCATGACGACCAAGACGACGAGTCCTCCGACGACGAAGAAGACTACGGGTCGCGGCAGCCGCAGCACGTGTCGTCGGAGTTCGACACCACCCCCGTCGGCTTTAGTCCCCCAAGAAGCATTTTCAACACGCAGGAGGGGGACTTTGAGATCGATTCGGCAGAGATGTACGCCGTCCTACCTGCCCCCTCAGACACGCAGCAGCCCCCAGGCTCCCAGTCATGACACGACTACCCACCTTCCCCCTCAGTGCGCGCGGGTAGGTTGTGCGTGCGCGCGTCGACGTCCTCCTCACCCAGCCCACCAGGCGGCATGTGGACGAAGACGACCATGTGCTCATACCCGTTTAAACAATTACTGGCGGTGCAGGTTGAGACTCAATCAGCAGGCTAGCCTGTTCCGTTTACCGGCCATCTCCTTGGCGTAGGCTGCGGCGCCGGCCGAGGCCGGGTATTTGGCCACGTAGGCGGCCGTGCGGGCGTCGCGGTCGGCCTGCTGCTTGACGCATTGCTCGCGCAGGCTCTGCACCTCCGCGGCCGTCAGCAGGGCGGGCGGATTCCTGCGGTTGGCCGCCGCCTGCTCGTCCATCATGCGCGTGTGCTCGGCCATGGCCGCATGCAGCAGCTCCGGCTGGTCGCTGTGCACCTTGAAGTGGCGCCGCAGGTTGCTGGACTGGCAGAAGGCGCGGTGGCAGACGCCACAGGCGAATGGGCGCTCCAGCGCGTGCGTGCGGATGTGAACGACCATGTTACTGCGCTGGTGAAACCGCCGCCCGCACTCCAGCATCGGGCACTTGTAGCGCGGCTCGCCCGTGGGGCGCTTCCGTCGGGGCTTCGTACGCTTAGACAGGTACGGTGGAGGCTGCGACTGCGTCCGTAGCGGAAGCTGACGCATCAGCGTTTGTGGTGACGTACCTAGCTGAATCAGCGGCGGCGCGTGGTACACCGTCTGTGTGTGGGGGGCTGAGACGGGTGTCGCCATTGATGCGACCGTGGCCAGACTACACAGCCCGGACAGCGGTAACCCAGCGCCGATTGAAAACTCGCCGACCAGCTGACGCGACATCGTCTTCTGCAACTCCTGCTGCCGCCTCTCCTGCAGCTGAAACTGCACAAGCTGACGCTGAATCTGCAGCTGCAGATTATCCCGTGTGGGCTCCGACACGCGGTGGCCCCTCCCCTCCTCGCCAGCTCTCACCATCGATGCCGACGGAGTGTGCGAAACCACACACTCGTGCCCAATGCTCTGTTCTGTGTTTTGACTTTTGACCCGCGTGAGCACGCGACTACATCGGTGAAATCAACCTTCAATGTTTGCGAATGGATGCCGTCATGAAGCCGCCTGGCACGTTTCTGCTCGATGCCGCAGCCCAGCGCGAGCGCTACCACCTCAACAAGGGTATTGTCGGCCTACTTCGTCCCTACGTGGGACGCCGCGGGGGACTCATCATTCTAGATGGCGAGCAGGGACTGACATCGAAGATGGTGGTGAGGGACCTCGGGGTGAGGCCGAGGCGCATTTACGTGCCCAACCCCGCCCCCCTCATCGACACGCCCGGTACCCACTTCCCATACACACTGTACCAGGGAGTGAGGGACGCCGAGGGCGACGACCGCAACGTCGCCGTCGTGTACGACGCCATGTGTACTTGGGGGGGCAACAAGACGAACGTCATTCCCAAGGCTGATCTCATGATGATGTTCGGTCGCCGCTGCTTTGCCAGGAGGGCCGTGCTGACCGTGACCTTATCGCTCTATGGACTCCCCGTGGAGAGGAGGGTATTCCAGGCGCGTGAGATCAAGGAGTTTCTGAAGGAGACGGCCGACAAAGTCACGCTGGGTGACGATAAACCCACAATGACCTTCAGATTTTATGGTTTACTGCAGCGCCAAACTCGTGGCGAGCGCAACAATTTCCACAGATCTCGGTGTCATCAAATTAT
>Ga0136599_1000265_pt1 | contig 15113 bp, 16 predicted proteins | sample AntRauMFilla2697_FD_104635 | JGI IMG/M metagenome (GOLD analysis project Ga0136599, IMG submission 104635) | Saline lake microbial communities from Rauer Islands, Antarctica - Metagenome Filla 2 #697 | ecosystem: Environmental > Aquatic > Non-marine Saline and Alkaline > Saline | place... | reverse complement strand
GCATTTTGTGCCATCTCGATTCCAGACACCGTCACCCCGCCAGCGTTAGCAGCCTTACCTGGTGCATACACCACATCACTCTGTCGGATTACTTGCACGGCTTTTTCTGTTAGCGGCATGTTCGCACCTTCGATCAATAATTTTCCGTGCTTGATGATCGCTTGTGCGTCGTCTTGATCTAGTTCGTTTTGAGTAGCGCACGGGAAGTACGCGTCAGCCTTAACTGACTGCCACGGCTTACCCGATTTATATTCTGCACCCTCTATATCAAGAGTATCTAAATTATTTTTATTTTGCTTACAGGCTTTAATCGCATCAATGTCCTTTTGGGTGAATCCATCCGCTTTATACAAGTACCCATCTCGGTCAGATAACGTCAGCACGGTTGCACCAATTTCAATCAACTTACGCGCGGTGTATTCTGCCACGTTCCCAGCACCTGATACGACCGCTTTCATGTCGGCTAATTTTAGATCATGCTGCTTGGCTACTGCTTGTGCAAAATACACTACCCCGTGCCCGGTGGCTTCGGTACGCTGACACGACCCGCCAAACAATTCATCTTTCCCTGTCAGCGCCCCTTCATTTGAATTAGTGATTTGTTTGTACATTCCATACAGATACCCGATCTCGCGCGCACTCACGCCGATGTCTCCGGCTGGTACATCACGATCAATCCCGATGTGTCGGTGTAGCTCCAACATAAATGCTCGACAAAACGAACGGATCTCGTTGTCACTTCTGCCTTTGGAATTAAAATCACTTCCACCCTTACCTCCACCAAGCTGTAAGCCAGTGAGGGCATTTTTAAAGATTTGCTCAAACCCCAGGAACTTTAAAATATCTTCGTTGACTGATGGATCAAAGCGCAGTCCACCTTTGTATGGACCAAGCGCTGAATTAAACTGCACCCGATAGCCAATGTTGGACTGTAGTGCACCCGCGTCATCAGACCACACTACCTTAAACGAAATGACTCGTTCGGGAATAAGTAGTCGTTCAATAACCTGTAGATCTTCTGCCATAGAATCAGACGAATCCAAGTACCCATCAACCGATGATAAAATTTCTTCTACCGTTTGCAGAAACGTCGGTTGGTGCGAATAGGTTTCTTGTAGTTTTTCTAGGATATTTGTGGTGTGCATATAATATGTTTAGCTGATGTGCGATTTAATACGCTTTAAGTGGCAACTAATTACAATCAACCTTACAGTACCAAACATTATATCCAATAACACCAGTGACAAAAATGAGTACCACAGCTACTTAGAGCGTTACCGAGAAATTAATCAAACAAAAAGACCGGCGCCTAGGGCGCCGGTCTTTTCTATTTATACTTTCTTTACTTTATCTTTCTTTGGTTTCTTTACTTCTTTTTTCTTGTCTTGTCCCTTGGCCATACGGTTATTTCTTTTTAGCAGCTTTCTTTTTTGGAGCAGCTTTTTTGACTGTCTTCTTAACTACTTTTTTAGCAGCTGGTTTTTTAGCGGCAACCTTTTTCTTTGGAGCAGCTTTTTTGACAACCTTCTTTGCAACTCGTTTCTTGGCAGCTGTTTTTACTACTAATTTCTTTACGGCTGGCTTCTTTTTTGCTGCTGGTTTTTTTACAACCTTCTTTTTTGGAGCAGCTTTTGTTGCTGTTGGCATATTTAAATAAATTACTATTACACCCCCAATTGAGTGAGGATCTACCAATAATTATACGCGCATTTGAAATAAATATTTGATGCAAAGTAAAAACTGTGAACAAAGTATCGCACGCACGACATGCTCACTCTTGAGATCATTTTAACCAAACCACAGTTTACACAGTTGGATCGGGATGTACTTGGTAGATAGCTTGAATGTCTGCCAGTAATTCATCACCAAGCTGTAGCTCTCCAGCGTCGATACAGGATTTCAACTGATCCATTTTTGTAGCGCCAATTATTACCGAGGTAGTAAAGCGCTGCGCCGCCACAAACGCAAGCGCCATTTCTGCCGGTGACAAACCATACTTACGGGCAACCTCTACGTACTTTCTGGTAACTGGTTCAGCGTGTGGTGGATTGTAGCGATCGCTATTGCGCATAGTTTCGGTAAACCTTGCCCCTGCTGGTTTTGCACCGTCTAGATATTTCCCTGTTAGGACCCCCATGTTCAGCGACGAGTACGCGAGTAATCCCACCTGCTCTTTGATCGCGATTTCAGATAATCCGATTTCAAACGTACGGTTGGTTAAGCTGTACTGATTTTGAATCGACACAATCCGGGGTAAGTTTTCTGCACGGGCCAAGCGCAGATATTCGTTAACGCCCCAAGGTGTTTCGTTTGATACACCAATGTGTTTTACCTTTCCTGCCTTTACTAGTTCGCCTAATGCTTCCAGTGTTTCTCTAATTGGAGTTGAATCATCTGCCTCATCATGCTCGTAGGCGCGCGGACCAAAAAAGTTTGTTTTGCGCTCTGGCCAGTGGATCTGATATAGATCAACGTAATCCGTCTGCAATCGCTCAAGCGTCCCATCGATAGCGTCGGTAATACTTTTTTTATCGAGTCGTGGCCTATCTCCAACGGAGCGGGTAGTAATAAATCCTGCCGCCCCCACTTTGCTAGCGATAAACAAATCCTCACGGTCGGTTCGATCTTTGAGCCATGATCCGATGTATCGTTCCGTTGTTCCCTGCAGATCACCGGTTGGTGGTACTGGATATATTTCTGCGGTGTCGATAAATTTAATACCTCGTTCATCGACTGCGTAGTTGAGCTGTTCGTGGGCTTGCGCTTCAGTATTTTGCTGACCCCAGGTCATGGTGCCCAAGCAAATCACTGGTACTTCTATGTCGGTGTTTCCTAATTTTCTATATTCCATATGGGCGACAGTATACCGCGACATCCACTCTACGCAAAAAATAGCTACTGTCCTTTCACTAGTTGTAGCTTGTGTGACTTGGAGAGCTTCTTTATTTCAGCTTCGCGCTTCAATGCGGCGCTACGAGTAGCAAACGATTCTTGATGTATCAAGTGCACTGGACGCCGACCCGACGTGTAACGAGCACCAGCCACTTTCCCTTCCCCGTTATGCTCGGTCAACCGACGTTCAACATCAGTCGTGTAGCCACAGTACAGCGACCCATCTGCACATTGCAGTAAGTACACGTAATGCTTAGAAGTAATCTTGTTCACGGTAGTAGTATAAACTACTTGCATTCTTTTTTACTTTGTGTATACTAAACACTAAGTCAAGAGAAGAGACCAGCTGACTCGCTCCTTACAACCAACAAAGTGACCTGAACCGCACAGACCGTGCGGATGTATCAACACTTTACTTAGTGTAGTTTCTACACTTTATACTTCTTACAAGGTGTAACGCTCTTAGCATAGCGACTATGAGCGTCCCACCTCGTCGGAAACGAGGAAGTTCTTTGAAAATTAAATATCTAGGAGATAGACCATGGCTCAGAAACCCCAAAGTACAAAATTACCCGAATCGTGGGTGGCGTATGTAACACCATTTGCTACCACGATCGGGATGTCTATAGAAGATACAACTAAAGCCCTGCAGCCCGTCGTTGGCGACGCATCGGATGAAGCAATCGCGCTTTTAAAGGATGCTCAGTCTGGCGCAACCGACGAAGAAATCAAAGGGGTGTTCCCCGAGGTTCCTTCGGCTCGGCTGCGAGCTGCTGTAAAAACACAGCTGCGTGAAGTGGCTACTGTAGAAGCATCGACTACACCGACCATGTCACTCGACGTGCTCCCTGCCCCAAAGCCTGATGAAAGTTTCATTGCGGCGCTGAAGGTGGGTGGTGTTTCCAAAGTCGATCAAACTGACCTTGAAGCGGGCGTAAAGGCCGCACTGGCTGATCGGGTAGACTTCTTTGCTATCCCAAAAAAAATTCAGGCAGCGATGGAAAACTATGCTGACGTGACGCAAGAACCATTTGGCGACTCTTACTACGACGTCGTCAAGATGATCACCAAGCGTGATTATTCGGAAATCTTTGCGGCACTCGGGGTTCCGGCTTCGGCTGTACCCCAGGCCAAACGGACTCGCTTCTTGAAGCAGATCGACAGTATCCTGTGGCCGGCTGTCCAAAGCTTTAACGGTCAGCTCTCGGGCTGGTTTGATGCTTGGATGAAGGCCGCCGGTAACCCAGCGGCAATGATGCAGGCGTTCACAACTATGGCTGGTGGAGGCGGAGCACTTATGGGTCCTGCAATCACCACCCCAGACACTGAACCACTGCGCATCGCGGCAGACGAGGTTGTCGACAACATCAACCGGGCGTATGCCGGCGTTGGCATCCCGGCAGCAAGAGCCTTGGCTTTTGAGGCCACCCAGATCAAGGAATTGCTTAGCAAACCCGAGATCATGGGACTGGTGGGCGCGACTACTCGCGAGTTGATGCTCAAAGAACTGGGTATCGACGTTTCGGCAAACTTCATTTCGATGGAACACTCTGTCGTGAAGTACGTCTTGGCTGTTGGCGAGCTGAGCAAGCAAGCCAAGGGTTCACAGCAAGAGCAGCAATACTTGCAGAGCATGTACCAGCTGGGTGCGGTGATCCCTTGGGAGAAGCTGCGTGCAGGTGAAACTGGGAAAGCTCGACAGTCCGGTGAACAGTCTGATCGTGACTGGGATGCACCCATGACGTTTGCTGAACGCGAGCGTTCTGAAGGTCGTTGAATCACTACGGTGGGCGACAACGGTCGCCCACCCACAATCAAACAAGGAGAACTACTCATGAACGAACATATCCTCGACAGTGATCTGCTACTCGCTTACACCGAGATTATGGCAGCCACACGTCCACAAGATGTGTTCGGTTCGCCTGCAAAGCATCTGTCCACATCGCAGCAAGAACGGGCTGTGCATCAAACATTTACTTCACTCCTACATACCGTGGAGCCCAAACAGTACACCAGGTTGATCGACGTAAACGCTGCGGCCGATGCAAAGGAGGTTCTTTTGAATCTCTACCAATCAGCCCTGGCAGAGTTCAACATTGAATCAACTTTGATGGACTTTGTAATCCGTAACATACGGTATCAAATAAAAAAGTGGATTGCCTACGAAAGGAACGCAACCCTCTACCTAACAATCGCTACAAAAGAAGATGAGGCAAAAGAAGTGGTGTTAAAGATTGCCAAAAATGAAGCCGGCAGTGCCTCACTGGCAAACGAAGCTCAATACCTTCGCTCCTTCCACACCACCCACCAAAACAATCCGGTGGTGAAAATACGCAAGACTCTTCCCTCGCTACTTGATTCATTCAATGTAGAGGGGAGGCTGGTCAACGTACTGCCCTACTATCATGGTTACAAAAGTGTCGATACAATCATCAATCACTTTCACCATGAACTACCGGTAGGACAAGCTGCCTGGATTGCTCGTCGAATGCTGGCCTTTCCACTCACTGCAGCCATTGCTGGAATCGAGCATAAAGCGATGACATTCGAACACTTGTTGGTACACCCAATAACCCACGAACCGATCTACATTGGTTGGGCTCATGGGACAATACCAGCGACTAAACCTGACTTAGGCAATCTCGACATGAGAGAAACCTTTGTTCAGGTACGAGAACTGTTCTTGAACGAACGAGGCACTGCAGTTGCTGGTGCTCCGTACGAAATCCTTGCATACCTAAAAGAACAAACTCTACATGAACGCAAGGTTGACGGAACAGTAGCTCTTAACGAGTTTACCGACCTGATCTACAAACATCTCGGTAAACAATATAGACCCCTAACCCTCAACTAGAAAAGGAGACCACCATGGGTGGAGGAAGTTGGGATATTGGAGTATACACCAGTGCAAAAACCAAACGTCAAGTGAGCGGACAAGCTGACTTTGGGTATCACGAAGAAGTCCGGCGTGGCAGGGCTACCGGGGTTCACCCCACGCTCGATCCACGTACCATCATCACCAGTGTTACCGGCGTTCGGGAGTCTCGCGACAGCGTCGAACACCCAAACTCGGTACCAATCAAGATTGACTTTGACGTCACTGGCTCGATGAGGCGTATTCCAGAAGTGATGCAGCGCAAGTTGCCAAAACTGATGGATACAATCCTCGCCAAAACCAGTGTCGCGGACCCACAGATCTTGATGGGTGCCATCGGCGACTATCACTCTGACCGGTATCCGGTGCAAGTTGGGCAGTTCGAGTCAGACAACCGGTTTGACGAACAACTGCGCAACATCATTCTTGAAGGAGGTGGTGGCGGTCAAAATATGGAGTCTTATGGACACTCGTTCTATCAGGCAACCCATCTGATCGCCACAGACGCCTTTGAAAAGCGCGGCAAAAAAGGCTACCTGTTCACCATCGGTGACGAACGCTTTTGGCCTGAACTGACTGCCAAAGAACTGAATGATGTCTACGGCGTCGGTGCAGAATCAGCTCTACAGGTGAGCGATCTGATTACGCAGGCAAAAGAACGGTGGGAAATCTTTCACATCGTTCCGACGCAAACCAGCTATGGAACCAGCAATGTCGGTTTCTGGCGGGAGCATCTGGGTGAGCGCGTCATCGAACTCGATGACATGTACCTGGTATGTGAAACCATCGCGGGCGCCATCGGTATGATGGAATCAGCTGGCGCTGCTGACCGGTCAATCTCCGATATTGGACTGACTGGTGACGCAGGACGCAGTCTTGCACAGGCACTGTCTGGACTTGTTTCCAGCTAAGCTATGACCTAATGGTCAATTGTTCCTTCGCGGCCACCAGATACAATTTCTGGTGGCCGCTTTTCATTCCCTATAACAAACAGGAGAAAACAATGAAACAGCAAATAATCATTACTACTGACCTCGGGTACGGTGACGCCGGGAAAGGCACCATGATTGATGCTTTAGTTCACAAAGAAAACATCGACTTGGTTGTAAGGTACAGCGGTGGCGCTCAAGCGGCACACAACGTTATAACTCCCGACGGCCGTCATCATACGTTCGCTCAGTTCGGGAGTGGCAGCTTTCGCTCCGGCACCCAAACCTACCTAGGACCAAAGATGCTCGCGCAACCGCAGTTTCTACTGGCGGAAGCGCAAGCTCTACAGAAACTTGGGGTGGTCGATCCGTTATCACTACTGACTATCGATGCTCGCGCTCCCATCATCACGCCATACCATCAGCTGGTAAATCGTTTAAAAGAACTAGCGCGGGGATCTGGCAGACACGGCAGCACTGGTATCGGCATCGGAGAGACCCGAGCTGACAGTGAAAATGTCAAAGTACAACACCTCACCGCCGGAGACCTGGCCAGCCCAGACTTAAAACACAAGCTGTCTGAAATCCGTGATCAGAAACGTGATCTGATGATGACTCTGCTTCATGTGAATGCCAATAACTCAGACATCATCAAACTGTGGCATATGTTTGATGACAAAGAGCTACTGGCAGAATCAGTACGGAGCTACACTGAACTGAGTAGTCGCGTCCAAATTGCTAACAGTTCGATACTGAGAGAAACGTTACATGCTGGCAAACGTGTCATCTTTGAAGCGGCGCAAGGAACGCTGCTCGACGAAGATTACGGATTCTTTCCGTACGTGACGCGAGGAAAAGTAACCACTATTCACGCCCATGAACTTTTGGCCGAAGTCGGCTATACAGATCCAGCGTATGTTCTAGGGACCGTGCGAGCCTATGCAGCGCGTCACGGACCTGGACCATTCCCCACGGAGAATGCGTGGTTACGCAGCCAAATCCACGAGCAACACAATGATCATGGTGATTGGCAGGGCGCGTTTCGCATGGGTCACTTTGACATGGTGGCCACCAAATATGCGATGGAAGCAAATGGTCAAATCGACGGTCTGGCTGTCACCAGTATTGACCAGTTGGAAAAAATGAAATCCTTCCATTTTGCCAGCCAGTATCGAGATGCAACTGGGAGTGAGTATAGTCAGCTCACGTTGCCAGAAAAAGGCAATCTGGCTGAACTCGAGAAACTCTCAAGCTGGCTGATGCAAGGCGTGTCTCCTCTCTACGAAGCACGTCCAATGTCGACAAAAAATGTTGTTGAGGCAATCAGCAGCATTCTACAAAAGCCAGTAGCAGCAATCTCCGAAGGTATGACCAGAGAAGACAAAACGTTCTTTGAAGCAGCAGTGTGACACACAATGTCACACAACAAGCCCGGTAATGGTATTGCCGGGCTTTTATTTTATTGACAATGAAATAATAAAACCCCGTCGATTTCGCGCCGGGGTTTGTTTTTTTTCGAAAGGAAGTCAGAGAACTTGATCAAGGTTTGACCGGTGAATGATAGCCGTCCAGTGCAAGCGGGCCTTCACCTCTCGCACCAATTCTGGTTCATACTCTTCCCACGGATCGTAGCCGTCTGAACGCAAAAACACAAACCCGAGCTTCTGACTAATGCCAATCAGTGGCGTGTCATCCCACGGAGTCTGATGACCCGGATCCATGATTGCCCCGGCAAACTCACCCTTCCAAAGACGTGCCATCCATGTTCCGATACTGCCACCGTCGCTGTGATTCTTACAAAAACAGTTGGCAAGTTTCTCAACAGCCGTTGGTGCCATACTCAGCGGATCACGTAGCAATACATACTGATTACTTATGGTCTGCTCGAACTTTTGTGTATGCAGATACTGACTGTACTCATACTCACTAATGCGATGCACCTTGTCACTACCTGGTCGGTAGCCGTAGATTTCCTGAGTGTTGATGTCGCCAATCCAAGCGGACGCAACTTCACCATCTACCACCAGTGCCACCATAGTTGATGTGCCGTGCGACTGCTGCCGCACGAACGCCTTGGTACCATCAAGTGGATCAACGGTGAAATACGCATCGACACCATCAATGGTGCAAGGTATATCCGGAGTGTCTTCCTCTCCGATCATACCAACACTAGGAAAGCATTCTCTGAATGAGGATTCATACAAAGCCTGGGCGGCGGTATCGGCAGAAGTAAAGACGTCTGTCATTGATCCGTCATAGCCCACCTTTGCAGTAGCTTCAAATTTGAAGCGTTCTGCTCTAATGGTCACAATAGCCCTACGGACAAGTTCCTTAAGAACAATGCCGACGGAATGGTCGTTTAGTTTGATAGGCAACATGTCCATCTCCTTTTCAATTTACGTTCTGTACAGGTAGATCAATTTAGTTTCACTATACTTACTAAAAATATATAGTCAATGCGTGACTCACTACACCACCAACTCCAATTCCTGCAGCTTCTGCGAAGCAAATTTATACAACGCCGCGGGGCGGTTTTTTACTCCGTCTTGGACTAGTCCAGTGTCGGTGACTATGTTGAGTGCTAGGATCTTTTTCCTAAAGTTTCTTTTATCAAATTCTTTTTTAAGGATGATTTCGTAGACCTCTTGTAGTTCGCTAAGGGTAAAATGTCGAGGTAACAAATATTGGGCAATGTTTGTGTACGAAAGTTTGCCTTGTAATCGAGCCTTTGCAACTGACAGCATTTCATTATGGTCATACGCTAGCTGCTTGAGCTTTTTGACTGGCACAAACAAAGCATCAGGATGATCATACGTAGCAACCGTATCTGGGCGAACTAAACACAGGTACGCAACCGAAACTACACGGTTACGTTTGTCACGCTCAACATCACTAAAGGTATATAACTGCTCAAGATACACATCAGTCAAACCTCCTTTTTCATGTAACACCCGTACACAGGCTTCGCGGGCAGTTTCGGTCTCTGTCACCATGCCACCAAGAAATCCCTGTATATCAACATAATGCGGTGGTCGATCAACAGTACTTACTAATCCGTGCAACTCTCCATCGAGGAAACCAAACACAATGACATCAGTTGCTAAGGCTGCAAATCTAAAATGTTCTGGGGCTGATTTCATACTTGTATACTATACACTAAGTACCACAAAAGAAAATGTCAGTCGTATTTGACTGACATTTTCTTCTCGACTACTTCTTGGCTGGCTTGAGTTTACTTAAATCAAGTACGTCGTCGATCTTTATTTGCTCTACAAAATCTGGAACGTGCGACACTAGAATCATCGCTCCTTTATATTGATTGAGAGCCTCAGCAATTACCGGGATATGGCGGAAGTTGATGTGGTTAGTTGGCTCATCGAGAATCAGTAGTCCTGGTTCTTCCATGGTTAGTTTTGCAAACGCAACCAGACCTTTTTGCCCTTCAGACAAGTCACCAACTTTTGATTTCATCACATCACCAAACAAGAGGAATCCTGCAGCAATTGACCGCATGTCTTCTTCTAGTTTTTTCTTCATACTATCCATTAGGGTTTCAAACACTGACTTATCAAAATCAAGGTTTGAAAAGTCTTGGCGGTAGTACCCGATCTTGACTCCGTTTGCTACTTCTTCCCCAGTAGCAGTTCCACCAGCGAGACTTTCAAGCAGCGTTGTCTTGCCGATCCCGTTAGGTCCAACAATCTGTAGGTGCTCGCCACGCTTCAAGGTCACGTCACATTGCATCTCCTTTGGTTGGTGGTCTTTAATCACAGTCACTGATGATAGGTGCAACACTTCAAGCGGGATGTCTTGGTGCGGGTCGATTGTAAACGGTCGGATTGACTTGTCTTCACGTCGAACATCAATCTTGTTATCTTCCGCTTCCTCGATTTCTGCGCGCATTTTCTTCGCCACTAAACGCATCTTACCTCCCTTGGCAGCAAAGTAGTTGATCTTGTCTTTGTCCGCCTGAATCTGTTTGTTCATGGCAGCGTTTTGTCGCTTTTCTTTTTCGACTCGGGCTGCGATCTCATTTACTACAGTGTGATAGTTACCGTTGTATTGTTCGACCTGGCGATTCTGAGTATTCAAATATAGAACCCCTTGCGTAAAGGCATTGAGGAAGTCGGCATCGTGGGAAATAACGATCACGGTCTTTTTGTACTCACGCAAGAATTCAGTCAGGTGTTCGATACCGGCAGTGTCGAGGTTGTTGGTTGGCTCGTCGAGTAATAGTACGTCTGGATTCTGGATCAATGCTGACGCCAGTAGCAAGCGAGCTTGCTGTCCCCCAGAGAAACTACCAATGATGCGATCTTTGAATGTCTCTGCCTGAGATTCAGGTGGAGTTAAATTTACCACCTCTAGCACCGCATCAATCTTGGGATCGATGTCATACACTTTTTCGGTGAAACAGTTCTCAAAAAAAGTCCGGACTGTAAGCTCTAGCTCCTTGCGGGGAATGATTTGTCGCGACTCGGCGATTGTCGTTCGTGGTTGCAGGTTGATTGTTCCTTCGTCGGGATCTGTCTTACCAGTAATCAAGCCAAACAAAGTCGACTTGCCGGCGCCATTTTGACCCATGAGCGTAAACTTCGCGCCTCGACGCACCACAAAACTCGTCTCTTTAAGAATAGGTTTGGTGGCGTCGTGCTCAAACGATACGTCTTTAAAAACTACAATTCCATCTCGTTGATTCATGGGTGACAGCATACCGCAGTCACACCTGAGTGCAAGTAATTACTAACTAATGGTACAGTACTAGCATGCGGGAGTTTATCAAAAAAGCATTGATTGGGACGGTGTTCTTATTGCTCTTTATTGCTATTTTTTGGAAAACGCTCACCGCCACAGCCTTTTGGGGACTGGCGGTATATCAAACCAAAGATCACAGCGCAACCAAACTAACCCCTGGCCCGATGCTTGCATTACAAATCGCAACCAGTAGTGCCAGCAGTACAGTATATGGTTCACTAAACATTCCACATTTCTTTACCCAAACCGATGTGCTGCTACCACCAGGTGGTCGACAGACAGTTTTTTCTGATCTGGATTCAAATGCCTACTATTTGATAACCAATATGGAGTCGCACAAAGATGGATTTATCGGTAGACAAGCGGACAAAACTGCAGCCGAGATCACCACATTCTGTAATGTCCTGACCAACGTTTTTACCATCAACCCTTGTCAGGATGACCGTTCATTTATTACAACCGTCATGATGACTTCGCGTAGCACTGCCGGACTATTTTCTAATCATCAAACAAAAAATGCGGCTGCGACATTTCTGTTACTTAAAACCGCCTATGTCCCAGAGGGAACCACGAACATTAACCCCTTTACTACAAATGATATATCTGGACATCTGACCTATGCGTCAGCTGATTCAATCGCCTATCTGTTTGATACCAATGAAACTGGCTACGAAATTGTGTTTGTAAATATGGACCAAACTGAAATAGAATCTATACTAGCAAGTATTAGTAGTTATGAATAAAGACTCGTAAACAGTTTTAAATCATTTATACTATAAGATAAGTAACTTATTCATAACGCCACTTTCATGAATAGAGAATCACATTCAACCCTTGTCGAAAATGCACTACAGCACGTGCACCACACGCAAGCTTTACTGGCCTACGCAGCCACTGACGCCGACTTTGCTGAAAGTCTGGCTCATTATGTCCAACACCAGTTCTGGCACCCGCTAAGCCTACCGATTGAAACCCCATCGACGTACGCCATCCCGGTTGACCGGCACGATGCGGTTCGGGTGACTCATTGGCTTATGCAAGAACTCGAAGAACAACCAGAAGCCTACACCGCCAGAGGGGCGCTGAGCACCTGGGCCTCAACCTATAAAGAACCAAAAAACCTAGTCCTTGGAATTGTTGGACTAGCTATCATTGGCCCGACCCTTGGCCTGATCGAAAACAAGAAAAAGAAGAAAACCAAGTTACAACTAGTAATTGATAAAGCGTGGGCAGAATCTTTTACACCAACAGAGCTAGTCGAGAAGACCCACGAAATCAGCCAAGCAGTTATTGCCAAGGAACTACGTAGTGCTCGGGGGAGGCTCGAATGCCTGCACCCAGACACAGCCGACTGGTGTATGGCTGGCTCAGGGACGAAACTTCACACTCTGCCACACAATGAAGTTGAATTGATCTGTAGCACCCTCGCAGCCGAGCAACTATCTCATATTGCGCTGTACCATAAAGACAAGTTGGTAGCCATTGGAATTTCTCCGAGCATTAGCGACCAGCTAGTTGAGGACACCCTCAAATAAACAAAACCGTGGACACAGTCCACGGTTTTGTTTATGTAGCAGCCTCCACAAACGTTGCAAGCACGTTATGTATCATATACTTAAAAGAAGCTCTCTTGGTTATTAGCTAAATACTCTTTTTCGGCGGCTGTCATTTCTCTACCTAGTCGTTCGTTCCGGTGTGGGTACCGACCAAACTGGTCGATAATATCTTTGTGGATGTGTTCGTACTTGAGAGTCTCTTCGATCCCGAGTGACTCAAATAATGGCACGGCTTGCTCGTGTATCAATTTCGACTCGCTATGCATAAACGGCATATACAGGAACATCCGTTCGGTTGGATCAAGCTGTTGATCAAACCCCGCTGCGATTGCTTGTTGCGCTATGGTCAATGCCATACCGTCGTACGCGAAGGCTTGCCCAGAATCACGAAATAACTGCCGTGAAAATTGATCAAGCACAATTACTTCAGCCAAGTACGAGTGTACCTCGGTGCGATACTGCCAAAATTCCCCTGCTGCTACCTGCTTGTGGATGTCGGTAAAGCGATCAACAATCATCTGATCGATCTTAGCCTCACCGCTAAACCGCTGCTCGTGAGTCAGTTCTTCAAACCAAAACCGCAGCACTTCCCCCAACTTCAGTCGTTCGTATTTCATATATTGTAGTGTAACAAATTTGCATTCTTTGCGTGAAGCCGGCATAGTTAACCCGGATCAGAAAGGAGATGGGTATGGATAATACCGTAAATCACCCCGAAGTAGAGCGACTCTCGATCGCTATAGACGACGAAGCCAAGCGACTGCGCGATATACACCCAGCTCATCCGTTGCTTATATGGTATGTAAAACTGTGGGTAGTGAGTAATCTGCCAGAACAAACTATCAGACTTCGCACCCGCGCTTTTGTCCATCGGTTTACCACTGACAAAAGTGCACGCAAGAATTTTATGGTCGACGATCAAGTCAAGATCGATGTCTTGGTCGAGTACCTTGGTGCAATCGAAGACGCATTACGAGCAACTGCAAATAAACAAGAGGAAGAAGCACATGCCTGACACACCCGACACCCAACAGCTGCGCGGAAACATTTTGGACTGGCTCAAAGAGCAAAAACTTGATCCTGAAGATCTGGCAGCCCAAACAGCCGCCGTGAGGAAAATGAGCTTTGCTGAACTGGCCGTCATGTACCCCGAGTGCACTAGCGATCTCTGCTGAGTCCAAACCGCCTACGAGACACATCTCGCCGGCGGTTTTTATTTACAAATAGTTTTTGATGGTGTAGGTTTTGAACCAAAGCCCTTTAGATCTATTGGAGAAACCAATGTCGGAACAAACCAGTACTTGTAGCAACGCTGCAGAATTATGGGATGAAGTAAGACTACCAACCAAACAATCCCGGGATAAGCAACGGTGGATGCGTAAAGCGTTTGCACACGCCCACCCAATTGGTCACCGTGATTCTATAAAAGCTGATTTGGCAAAACTGGCTACTGATAGGCTGAAGGGATCTGAGATTCAGCAACCATTTCAACACCTGAACCAAATTCACCCGCGAGCCTGGCCCTTACTTTTAGCACACGGCAAAGACTACAGACCTAAAATGATACGCGGTAGAGGATTGCGTGATTCCCAAGTCCAACCTACTGACCGCGAGTGTTATCTGAACTCAGCCAAACTTATGCGAGGCGTAAACACCACTACCAACAAGTCAGTAACGTACGTTGAGGGTTGCATATGCGGTCCAATGATTTGGATGCAACTGCATGCCTGGAACGGTGCTGGATTTTCTCACCACGCCTTTGACTGGACGTTCTATCCAGTAACCAATTGGTGCCGTTACTTTGGAGTACCTTTTAGCGAAGGAGAATACATTAAAATAGTTCGCCTCGGGCAAAAAGAGCGCCCAATCGGACTACTGTTTGATGTTGAAACTTTTCCAATCTATGAAAAGGAGATTCGGGAAGTCCTTGAACGACCCAGAACCAGACTTCGTCGTCGTTAAAGTAACGCACTCTCCACACCGCCCGCGACGTGTCGCGGGCGGTTTTATAATGGAGCGCAATATATTTCTAATACTACTTGCTATATCAACTAACATTCTGCATAGTAAATGAAGAAACAATAGTGGAGTATTCAAATGCCAGAG
>Ga0136599_1000248_pt1 | contig 15816 bp, 16 predicted proteins | sample AntRauMFilla2697_FD_104635 | JGI IMG/M metagenome (GOLD analysis project Ga0136599, IMG submission 104635) | Saline lake microbial communities from Rauer Islands, Antarctica - Metagenome Filla 2 #697 | ecosystem: Environmental > Aquatic > Non-marine Saline and Alkaline > Saline | place... | reverse complement strand
TCAACCATAGAGTGGCATACCCAATTAGAGTCGTCTCTTTTAGGGTAATCTTTTCTAGCATGGGCACCTCTACTTTCTTGTCTAAATAAAGCACTGTGAGCTGTAGCTTTAGCAACTTCCAGTAAATTTCTTGTTTCTAAAAGCTGAATTAGTTCAAAATTAAATATGTCACTTTTGTCTAAAAGCTTATATTTTTTTGGTAAATTATTTAAATTTTTCAAACCTTTGGTCATATCCGTTTCATTTTTATAAACACCAAAGTTTTCTTGCATTTGTTCTTTTAGTTTTGCTTTTGTGACATTAAAACTTTCTTCTCCTTTAGTTAAGTTTTTATATTCTTCTGTTACTTTTGAAAGATAGCTAGATGAAATACTGTTATAATTTTCTGGCAAATTTTCTAAGATATGTTTACCTGAGCTTTTCCCAAAAACTAACAAATCAAGTAATGAGTTTCCGCCTAATCTATTAGCTCCATGAACAGAAACACAAGCACACTCGCCTATTGCAAATAAACCTTTTATTACTTCACTATCATTGTTTAAAACTTGTGAATTAATATTAGTAGGCACTCCACCCATTACATAATGAGATGTAGGAACTACTGGAATTGGCTCATAAATAGGATCGACTCCAGCAAATTGAATTGATAAATCACGAATCCCCGGAAGCTTTTCTAAGATTGTTTTTTCACCAAGGTGAGATATTTGCAAAGAAACACAAGCAATTCCCTCATGCATAATGCCTCGATTTGCAATTATTTCTTGGGCTATTGCTCTTGAAACTACATCCCTTGAAGCCAAATCTTTAGCATTAGGAGCATAATTTTTCATAAAGGCTTCTTTGTTAGAGTTTAAAAGAAATCCACCTTCACCACGGCACCCTTCGGTCATCAAAACACCAGCATTAGCTATACCTGTTGGATGAAATTGCCACATTTCCATATCTTGTAGGTAACATCCAGCTCGTAAAGCCATAGCCATCCCATCCCCAGTATTTATAAGAGCATTAGTAGTTGATTGATAAATTTGACCAGCGCCACCTGTTGCTAAAACGACGGCCTTTGCATGAATACAAAATAAAGTAGAATCAGCCATATTTATGACCAAAGCTCCTGCTATATTTCCTTGGTCATCTTTTATTAAATCAATGGCAAAATATTCTTCATATATTTTTGTATTAAGTTTTATATGCTGTTGGTAAAGAGTATGTAGTAAAGCATGACCAGTTCTATCTGCGGCAGCGCAGGTTCTTGTTGCCTGAGCCTTGCCAAAATTTTGTGATTGTCCACCAAATGGTCTTTGATAAATAGTACCATTTTCATTTCTAGAAAATGGTAGTCCCATATGTTCAACTTCATAAACAGCTTCAGCGCCATTTTTGCACATAAACTCAATAGCGGCCTGGTCACCAATAAAATCAGAGCCTTTTACTGTATCGTACATATGCCACTTCCAATCATCTTTGGTAACATTACCTAAAGCTGCTGTAATGCCACCTTGAGCTGAAACTGTATGGGAGCGAGTTGGAAAAACTTTAGATATTATAGCTACATCAACATTATTGTTAGCAAGTTCTAAGCCTGCTCTAAGCCCAGCTCCTCCTGCTCCTATTATAATTACATCGTGTTGTAAATGTTTTATCTCCATAAAAAATCCATTACAAGTAAAATACAAATTATTAAAGAAAAATTAGTGATATAGGTAATCCAAAGCTTTAAGTATTTTTTTAAATAGTCATCAATAATAATTTGCATGCCAATATAGGTATGTCCTAGAAGACTTAAATAAAATATTAAAAAACTAACACGGTTATGAGTTTGATTGAAAAAATGCAAAAAATCAGTGTAATTAATTTGGTATAAATTAAAGATTAAATAAAAAATATAGATTAGAACATAAATAGCAGATAGGCGTTGCAACATATAAAAATGCTTGTACTTCATATGAACATCCTATAAGCAAAAAAAGCTGATAAAAACAAAACAAGTGTTAAAAATATATAAGCACTAATGTTAGCTTTTGACATGTCCTGCCAATAACCCATATCCATAATGATATGCCTAATGCCAAAACCAATATGATAAATAGCTAATGATAAAAAACCCCATAAAAAAAATTTTATAAATTTGTTGTTTAAAAAATCTATTACTTGATTAAACGATAGTGGATTTTTTTTAGCTAGAATAAATAGATAAGGAGAACTTACTAATGCAAAAAATAATAATACTCCGCTTACTCTATGCAATATTGAAACTAACGCTGTAAAAGGAAACTTTATCTTTAATAAATTTATAGGTGGTCGCATGCTATTTCTTTTTAAAACTACTATAATTATATTAGTTTTAAAGTAACTAAATGCAAGGCAACTATGTTCGCAAAATTACAAATAGAAGAAAAAATAATACAACTATCCTTAAAAGAAAGTACGACAGGTGACAAACCACAAATAGATTTAAGTGATTTACCTAATGATTTATTTGTTTACGATCCTGGTTTTGTCCACACGTCAAATTGCGAGTCTAGCATTACCTATATCGATCCTAAAAAGGGCGAGCTTTGGTATCGAGGTTATCCTATTGAAGAATTAACTAAAAAATACGATTTTCTCTCCATTATAAAATTAATATTAAATGGCGAACTACCCCATGAATCTCAATATAACGAATTTAAACAAGAAATTAGTAATAATTTTTTTATTGATGAAAGTTTTATAGAACTTTTCAAAAGTACTAAAAAATCTATTCATCCAATGGTTTTATTACAATCCATGACAAGTTTGTTACAAGGTTACGAAGATTTACCTACTGAATACTCTAAAGCTATAAGCCTTATAAGTAAGATTCCATTTTTAACAGCCTATTGTTATAAAATAAAAAAAGGTGAACCGATTAATTATCCTAGTCTTAATAAAAGTTATGCTGAAAACTTTTTATATATGATGTTTAAATCTCCATATAACGATTATAAACCAGCAAAAGAAAGTATTGATGCTTTAGATAAAATCTTTAGTTTACATGCTGATCATGAACAAAATGCATCTACCGCAGCAGTAAGATTAGTAGGCTCTACTGGTAGCAATATATATTCTAGTGTTTCTGCTGGAATTGGAGCACTTTATGGATTTAAGCATGGTGGTGCTAATGAAGCATGTCTAAATATGCTTAAAACAATTGGCGATGTTAAAAACATTGATAAATATATTGCAAAAGCAAAAGATAAAGACGATTCATTTAAACTTATGGGATTTGGTCATAGAGTTTACAAGAATTACGACCCCAGAGCTAAAATTTTGCAAAAAAGCTGTCATGAAATATTGTCAAAAAATAACAGTAATAACCATTTATTAGATATAGCTCAAAAACTAGAAGAAATTGCCTTAAATGATGAGTATTTTGTTTCTAGAAACCTGTATCCTAACGTTGATTTTTACTCAGGTATAATTTTATCGGCGTTAAACATTCCAACTTATATGTTTACACCAATTTTTGCCCTAGCAAGAACAACAGGATGGTGCTCTCAATATCTTGAAAGTGGATCGTCAACTTGTAAAATTGGTAGACCAAGACAAAGTTATATTGGTAAAAGAAAAAGAAAAATTGAAAAAAAAGGCTTTTGGTTCAAATAGTTTTTATTTAATGGGCATGATTAACTATTTATAGTTAATTTTATTCAAAACAACACCATTAAGCTGTTTTGTTTGAAACATTAAATAATCTATTATTTGCGAAATTAAGTTTTAACTAAGTATTTAACGTTACCAGATTATTTTCTAAGACATAGTTAATATTAATAATATTTAAAAGGATTAACTTTATTAACATGTTTTAAATTTAATATTATTTTTTGTTTATATTTTCTTTATTAAATCAACGTGCACCTGACATATAGGTTAAAAAAGATGATATATTTTCCATACATTTATCTTTTAAGCCTATAAGAGTTTCGTAAAAACCTTCTGTTGGATTTTCTTCTGCAATTACATTAGTTTCGTGTAAAGTTTCTAATTCTAGAATTAGAGCTGCGTATTCTCTCTCAAATGTTTCATTTTCTTTACTTGAAGTTTCTAATTCCATTGCAAAAGTTTCTAAATCATTTTTACAATCTTGAAATACCTGACCTTTAAAGCCTAAATTAGAACCATGCTCATCAGTAGTTTGAGATAAGTTTTGTGTATCACCCGTCATTGAAAGTGCATGGGTAAAAAATAAGACTATAGATACTAAACTTATTCTTATAATTTTAATTAACTTAAATTCCAACATTATACTACCTATTAAAAAAACTAAATGTGTCTATTTTTAACATGTAGGTTCTTTAGTGTCAAATAATTGTTATTTGGAGCGTTCTTTTTATTATTTAATCAAGTTATCTATTTTAAATAACTAAATAAATTAGATTATTGTATATTAAACTAGTTTGTTAATTTTAATAAAAGCAAATCAGCTAGAATCAAACTTTTGATAAATAATTATTGATACTATTGAAGATATCTTTAATATCACCTTTAGCACTTACTTTTTTATAGTCGTAATTATTATCCATGAAAAAGTTTATTACTGGTTTAATTAATTCGTTGTAAGTTTCTAATCTTTTAATAACAGTTATTTTACTATCATCTTTTCTGGTTATTAAAGGTTCATTAGTAATATCATCAGTATTAGAAACTTTAGGTGGGTTAAATTTAGTGTGGTAAATTCTTCCTGAAGCTAAATGCACCCTTCTTCCAGTAATTCTAGACACAATTTCTTGCTGATTCGCCACAAGCTCTATGACAGAATCAATTTTGGTTAACGCATTTAATGTTTCGCATTGATTTAAATTACGCGGAAACCCATCTAAAATAAAATCATTTGAAGGTAAATTATTTGTTAATATTTCGCCAATTAAATCGTCATTAACAAACTTTCCTTCATCAATAAAACTAGATATGGTATTTCCAAGGCTAGTGTTTTTAGATACTTCGGCTCTTAATAAATCTCCAGTTGATAAATGCTTCAGACCATATTGCTTTGCTATAAGCTTTGCTTGAGTACCTTTACCAGAACCTGGGGCTCCTAATATAACTAATTTCACTACTTCCTCTTTTAAATTTCATTTAATCTTTAGGTAATTTTTTAGTGCCTACTTGATAAAAATAAACAACAGTAAAAACTAAATCAAGATAACTCAGACAAATAATATTAACATTAGAATGAACGTAATCGCAAAATAATGCACATATTTAAATATTTAAAATTCTAATGTGTACTAAATGATTACCTTTTAAAATTTTTACTATTACCTACACTACAAATTTTATATTTAAATGTAAGATTTTAAATAGACAATATTTTTAATAGGCTTATGAAGCCTTTTTAATTACAATGTGATTATGAATTATTTAATATTTGACATTGAAACAGTATCTGACCATGAATTTGGAGCAAAGGCATTTGATATAGATGCAAGTGAACCTAAAGAACAAATACTAGCCTTAGAGCACTATCAATTACAAAAAAACAACCAAGCATTTTTACCACTATACTTGCAAAAGATAGTATGTATATCACTTGTAATATATACAGATACAAAACTTGAAGTCATCTCTCTTGGGGATGAATCAACTTCAGAAAAAGAACTAGTTAAGCTTTTTTTTGCAGGCGTTAACCACTATAAACCAAAATTAATCTCCTGGAATGGAACTAATTTTGACTTGCCAGTTTTACATTATAGGGCTTTAAAACACGGTATTTCATGTCAAACATATTGGGACCAAGGCCAACATGACACTAATTTCAAATGGAATAACTATATAAACAGATATCATGACAGGCACACTGATGTAATGGATTTATTAGCTAACTTTTCCCCAAAAGCTTATGCTCCTCTTGATAAAATAGCGAAAATGCTAAACTTGCCAGGTAAAATGGGTGTAAGCGGAGCTAATGTTAAAAATCTTTATCTTGAAAACAGAATAAATGATATTAGAAATTACTGTGAAACAGATGTTATAAATACTTTTTTTGTTTGGCTAAAGTTTGAAAAAATGCGGGGTAATTTTAGTGAAAGAAACTATACAGATGCTTATGATAAATGTTTAGCATTTTTAGAAAATAATAAAGCTCCTCATTTACAAGAATATTTAGATGAACTTAACTCACTAAAGCCTGACAATTTACTTTAAACGTTTAAGCTTGAAATAATTTTTTAAAATGTTTTCACACTCTTGAAGTTTGATACCGGAAGTTACATTTAAATTATTTTGTATATGTTTATCACTATAAGCCCCATAACAAACATGTCTAACTCTTGCATGTAAAATTGCCCCATAACACATGATACAAGGTGCTAAGGTTACATATAACGCTGAATCTTTAGGTAAATATTGATTGTTAATGTTTCTACAAGCATCTTTTATTGCAACTACTTCTGCATGAGCAGTTGGGTCTTTTTTAGTTATGGTTTGATTAAATCCTTTACCAATGATTTCACCACTAGATACTATGATAGCGCCAATAGGAACTTCACCAACACCCCCTGCTTCATGAGCAAGATTAATTGCTTTTTGCATAAAAAAATCATGCATAAAAAGTTAATCTTTGTCTTTAAAATTTAATTTAAATATTATTCCAAGCTTTAATGAATTATGGAAAAAATTATGAATATATCTTTGATAACTTTTTGATAATGCAGAAACTCTATTACCATGAATAATTATAATATAAGGATCTTTACTACCGACATGAGCTAGTCTGAGTCTAACAGGTCTTCTTTGAAAAAGTGGTGGAGGATTATTTTCAATAGCAAGATGTAATATCTTAGTCAAACTGCTTGTAGTTAATTTAGTGTGTGCTTGTTTGAAAAGATTAATACCTTGGAGAATTAATTTTCTAATATTAAAACCAGTTTGTGCTGAAGCTGAAACTACAGGTAAAAACTTCATATCAGGCATGGATTGCGTAATATAGGTTGCTATACTAGAACGTTTAACTGCGGGAATTAAATCAATTTTATTTAACACAATTATTAAAGCCTTGCCAAGCTTTAACGCTTCTTGAATAAGCTTCTTATCTTGGGTTACTAGACCAGCATCAGCATCTAATAATAAAAATACAATATCTGCATGTCTAATATTTTTATAGGTTTCTCGTATAGCAGAAGCTTCATTTTCTGAAGTTTTTGACATTTTTCTTATACCAGCTGTGTCAATTAGCTTTAAATTTGTGTCATTTACCGTAAAAGAAACATCTATACTAGATAAAGTAGTTCCTGGAATATTAGTTACAATAGCCCTTTCTTGGCCTATTATCTTATTTAATAAAGTTGATTTGCCAACATTTGGTCTTCCTACGATAGCAAGTTTTAAAGTAGGATCTTTTTCACTTAGTGTTAAATAATTACTTATATCTGACTTAATATCTTTTAAATCTTTATGATGAAGCTTACTAACTATTATATCTGTTTTTTCTCTAGATTTACCTATTGAGATGTGGCTTATCTTTTTGCCAAGTGAATATATTTTTTTATCTAAAAATAAATCTTCATAAGTTAAACCTGTATCTGCATCAAAAACATGATAAATTGCATCAGCATTATTAATGGCACTATCTAGAGCATCCATAGCTTTAATTTCAAATTTATCAGAAGGTTTTTGGATAAACCCTGGTGTATCAATTAAATCTACAGATTTGTCATCAGACAAATAAGTATATTTATGCCAATCTCGAGTATCAATACTTTGTGATTTATCATTTACTATAAGCTTAATAAGCTTAGATTTACCTACCTTAGGTAAACCTACAAACACTATCTGTTTCATTTATTCTTCAATTTTATAAATATACCCAATACCGTCTCTACAAATAGCAAAGATGATATCTTCATAAATTTTTAACTCAGAAGCGAATCCTATTGATTTAGAATCAAAGTTAAATACTTCTTTACCATTTTCTAATGAAAAGGCAGTTATATTACCCAAGTTATCAGATACATAAACCTTACCTTTTCTTATGACTGGCTTTGTTAAAATTCCCCTAGTACCGCTTCTCCATTTTTCTTTGCCACTATCAGTGTCTCTACAAACTAGATAAGAGTCTTCAGAACTTACAAAGTGCTTATTATCCTCATCAACATCAAGCCCAATAAAGTTTAATGATGGTTTAGTCCATTTTAGTAAGTCATTTTTAGTAGAAAAAACTCCTGATTGAGTATTATAACCCGCAAAATAAATGTTATTACCAACTATTTTTAAATCGGCACACATATCCAAAACCCTCAGAGTAGGATCAGTTTTTTCAAACTCAAAAACCTTAACCTCTTTTCCAGTTTTAATATCTATTTTGCTAATTAAATTTTCTTTGGTTGGTATATATAAGTATTTATTATTTTGGCTTTTATAAATTACACCAGATGCTTTTTTTTCTATGTTAGTGTTATCACTAACATAAGAATTTTTGATCTCCCAAAGTTTTGCACCACTATTTCTATCTATGCAATAAATAGTATCTAGTACAGACGTTACTACAACAACTTCATCATCAAAAATGGCTCTGCCAGAAAGTTTACTATCAAGCTCTAACTTCCACTTTATTTTTTTACTGTCAATATCAACTGCAAAAAAAGTTTTTCTAGAATCTCCAACGAATACATTTATACCGTCAGAAGCAACATCTGTTGTTATTTCAGTTTTTAACTCTTTAATCTTTTTTTCTTTACCTGTTTTAAGATCAATTGTAGCTATTTTTCCTTTAACACTAGCAAAATAAATTTTGTTATCAATTAACTCAGGGCTAACTGTTGAGTAGCCATTCCAAGTTCCAAAACCTAATTTAAAATAGGAGTCTTCATAAATCTCAAAACCAAAAAGTGGAGATGTAACAAGTATTAAAATTAAAAATAAATTTTTAATCATGCGCCCTCCGGCATTAATTTAGAGTAATCATCTAATAAATCCGGACTTACTTTTTTACCGTTCATAGAATCAATAATTTTCATATATTCTTTAGGTAAGTTTAAAAGGTCAACCTCTTCGCCTATTAAGTACAAACTTAGCCTTGCTAAGTTATATTCTTCAAATTTCTTACTTACACCGTTTAGATAATGAATAGATAGTTCCCTATCACCGTTTTTAAAAGCTATTGAAGAAAGATAAAGTTTAGCTCTCTGGCCTGATGCAGTATCATCATAATAACTAGAAATGGCTTCTAATTCTTCTTTAATCTGATCTTTATCTAATTGTTTGTTATCTAACACCTCAGCAAGTCTAATCATGCCCTGTGCGCTATGTTTACTTTTGCTTTTAGTGTACTGAGTTATCAAAAAAGCAAAAATTAGCACTAATATTAATATGTTAAATAATCTGTTAGCATTTTTTTTATAAAATTCTGTCATAGTATATCTACGTCTTATTATTGGTTTAATTTAGTATAGCGAACTTGCCAACTTGTATCATCTTTTAATTTGAATTTTACAGTGCCCTCTTTTAATTCATCAGAAAAGTGAAATACTTTATTAGCATTTACCGAATCAGCAAACTTAAATTGTTTATCAATTTTACCATTGCCTATGTAAATTGAAAAAGTACCAGGAGCAAATGTTTTACTAAATTCAAAAGCTTCTAGTCTTCTTAAATTATCTGATAAAATCACATTCTCACATTTATCATCTGGAATACTGATAAGGTTTAAGATTCTATCTATCCCAAAAGCGCATCCAACAGCTGGTGTCGCCTTTCCACCTAAGATTTCTACTAAGCCATCGTAACGACCACCGCCGCCTATAGCATTTTGTGAGCCTAAACCATCGCTTGCAACCCACTCAAAAACACTGTCGTTGTAGTAATCAAGTCCTCTGACTAGCTTTGGATTTATCTTGTAAGCTATATCTAGTTTTTCTAACGCTTGTAATAATGCTTCAAATTTAGATTTTGAATCACTAGATACAAAATCTTTCATTAAAGGTGCTTTATTAATAATATCCTGCATACCTGGATTTTTAGAATCTAAAATTCTCATAGGGTTTGTACTAAGTCTTTTTTTAGAATCATCATCTAAATCTTCTTGACTAAAATAGGTCACTAAAGCTTTGGAATATTTTTGTCTATCATCTAACGAACCTAAACAATTTATTTCTAATGAAAAGTTAATATTTAACTCTTTTAAAAAATTGTTAGCCCACAAGAGCATCTCAATTTCAGCATCAATAGTTTCATAATTAAAAAACTCAATTCCTAACTGCATGAATTGGCGGTAACGGCCTTTTTGAGGTCTTTCGTAACGAAACATAGGTCCGTAATAACAAAACTTTTGCTCTTGGCGCTGGATTAATCCGTTTTGCAAGGCCATTCTAACACAGCTAGCAGTACCTTCTGGCCTTAAAGTTATAGAATTATTTTTTCTATCAAGAAACGTGTACATCTCTTTTGATACGATATCTGTCTCTAGACCTATACTTCTTGCAAATAACTCAGTTGGCTCTAAGATAGGCATTTTAATATTTTGGTACTGTTTAGTGTGTTTTAATATCTTACTTTCTATATAGGTTAATTTAGAAGCTTCTATAGAATGTATGTCGCGCATTCCGCGTAAACTTTGTATTTTCATAATTATCTAGTAAGTTTGTTATAATGTAATTATTGTTTTGATTTAGCAGACTTAAAATGTAATCTTTTTAATCATTTTTTCTAGTACCTCTTTTAAAAAATCGCTTTTATCAGAGAATATTGTAAACTCTTTCAAATCATCTAAATACTCATAATTTTCCTGAGTAAATGCTTCTATCCATTTTAATAGTATATTTTTTTTCTTCATTCTTTTAATATCTAAAGCTAATGCTTCACTGGAATCAGAAGTATAAAGGTAACTATCTTTTTCTTTGGTTGCAGATTTATAGCCTGTTACTGTAAAGTAACCCTCTAAAAAAGTAGCCATATTAACGTCAAAATAACTTCTTGGTTTAAAAAAAACCTCCGTGGAAATACCATTTATGAAGCACATTATATCTTTATGAAGTCTTGTATCAAATGTATTAACCTTTGTCATGTTAGATAAACATTCTACGAAATCTAATTTTCCTGCATTAATTAAATCTAATGCTAATAATGTGTAATATTTACTATTTGGAATTCGCCTCACTTCAGAAAAAAATAAAGTTGTAATTAACTTAGGTATTACACCATGGCCTATAAATTCCTTGCCATTTAAGCATTTAAAGAATTCTTTTATTAACGTAGTCTTTGATTTTATTAAGCTTTTTTCCAAAGCTCCTAAACTTCTTGCAAAGCTTAAATATGACATGCCGCTGTAAATACTACCAACAACTGTAGAGTAATTTAAATATTTATTCTTATATAATAAATCATGTGCGATAAGAATACTTAAAGAATCGTGGGCATCGTAATTTTCTTCACCACTTGAATTATAAATGATCTCATCAATTTTATCTGAAATATCATCATGTTTTACTAAAGTATCATCATGTTTAGTAGAAATAGCATTAAGTTTTGATAAAAAAGTATCAAGTTTTAATGAAAAAGCACCAAAAGCCAATCTAATATTTCTTATAGATAGTTCATAATTTTGCTTTACAACATTAAAATCATATTTAATATCTTTAGGCTTCACTCCTAAAAAACAGACGTTTCCAAGGTTATCATATGATATAAATGCTTCTAGTAGTTTTGTCTCAATAGCTTGTAGAGTTTCATGTGGAGCTTGTCTATATAAAAACTCAGCATATGAATATTGATGGTTTTTTTCTTCTTCGAATGTTTCAATATTTTTATTAAATTGGTCTGTTAAATCATTCAAATATATTTTCATTAAACTAAAAAAATCTTTTGCTCTTGTTATTTTTTTTTGTTGTTTTTTTGTTATGCTTGTTTTAATTAGTGGGTTTTCTGGTAAATCAAGTAATTTCAAGTCATTTTCTATAAAATTATCTAGGAAAGAAAAGAATTTATTAATATTTTTTATGTCAACTTTCAAAGTATTGAGGTATGTGCTTTCAAAAACTTTACTTTCTTTAATACTTGACCATACAGACTTTAAAAGATGTTCATTCTTTATTACTTCGCCTCCTATTTTACCAGCATAGGTGGTGTAATTTGGCAATGATTTTTGCTCATTTTTATACCCGTAGATATATTCTTGTAAATGAACTTGAGTTAAATGGCCGCCTTGATAAATTATCAGTATAGAATTTGGCAGATTTCCATATGTTTTTAATTTTGCTATCAAATCATCAAAAAAAGATAATTCTCCATTGTAATAAAAAATATATTCTTGCTTATCATTCTCTGGGTCAATGGCTTTTTTATCATTTTCACTTCTATCATATTTTTTATTAAAATCATCTACAAAAGTATCACTATTTAATTTATCTTCAGATAAAGACTCAGTAAAAGAGTCGAAATACACATCATTGATTTCATTATTAATTTCATCATGAATTTCATCATTGATTTCACAAATACTTAGATTGTTATTGAGTGTATGATTTACTGCTTGAGGCTGGCCTACAATTTGCTTCTCGATATTATCTGGATAAGAGTTAATTATGGATAATAGAATATATAATGTGATTACAAGCTTTTTAATTATTGAGGACATAGATATTTTAATATTTTATATTGTAGGTTGATGGGTTTTCTTTTTTCTTTTTAAGATATCACCTACAAGTTGTCCACATGCTGCGTTTACATCTTCCCCTCTAGTTCTTCTTATCATTGTTTGAACACCTTTAGATTTTAAAATTTCTTTAAAATTTTCAATTGTATCTATGCTTGATGATGTGAAAATTGCATTTGGAAAGGTGTTAAATGGAATAAGATTCACTTTTGCTTTAATATCATTAGCTATCTTAGCAAGTTGAATTGCATCTTTTTTTGTATCATTTACATCTTTTAACATAATGTATGCAAAGGTAATGCACCTTCTAGTATCAGCAAAATAATCTTTACAAACTGGTAATAACTCTTCTAAAGGATACTTCTTATTAATGGGCATTATCTTTGTTCTTAGCTCATTATTAGTTGCATGCAATGAAACGGTTAAAGCAGCATCACAATAGTCTTTTAAGGCTAACATTCCAGGTATGATACCTATTGTACTAACAGTAACTCTATTTTTAGATAACCCGTAAGCATCGTTACTAAGCATGAGAGATAGTGCTGGTAAAACATTATCTGTATTTAATAAAGGTTCACCCATACCCATCATAACTACGTTTGTTACCTTGTAATGCATTGAGACATATAATAATTGCCCAATAACATCTCCGGTAGACATTTGCTTATTAAAACCACCTTGTGCTGTTGAGCAAAAATGACAATTTGCAGCGCAGCCTGCTTGAGAAGAGATACATAAAGTATTACGATTTTTTTCAGGTATTAAAACTGTTTCAATTTTGTTTTTACAATCTAATTCAAAAACATATCTGTGAGTTCCATCTTCGGCAATGGATTCTTCATAGACTTTAGGTAGCCTTATTTCAAAGGTATCAGCAAGTCGTGTTCGCATAGACTTGCTGATATTTAGCATTTCATCAAAATTAAAAACTTTTTCTTGGTGAATCCATTTTATTATTTGCTTTGCTCTAAAAGCTGGTTCATTCCAAGTTTTAAAAAGAATTTTTAATTTATCTTCATTATAATCTAGTAAATTAGCTAACAATTTCTTCCTTCTTAAAGAAAAATTCTATTTCTATTTTAGCATTTTCTAGTGAATCAGAACCATGTACAGCATTTGCATCAATACTTTCTGCAAATTCTGCTCTTATAGTACCTTCTTTTGCTTCTTTTGGATTAGTTGCGCCCATTATATCTCTATTTTTTAAAACAGCGTCTTCGCCCTCTAAAACAGAAATAAGTACAGGACCAGAAGTCATAAATGTAACTAAATCATTAAAAAAAGCTCTGTCTTTGTGGATGGCGTAAAATTCAGATGCCTGTTCTTTTGTAAGGTGCATGATTTTAGTAGCTTTGATGGATAAACCATTCTTTTCGAACTTAGATAATATTTCACCGCATACTTTTTTTGCATAAGCATCTGGCTTTATTATTGATAATGTATGTTGCATTAAAAACCCCAATTTAAATTTAATTTATTATAACCTACTTATCATTAGTTATTAAATGAATATATTATTGTTTAACCAAGTTTAATAAATAAGAGCAAAACTTTTGTAGATTTTAACATTCATAAAGTTTTGGATGAATATTTATAAATGTTAAATATGATTAAGTTCATAAGTTAATATTCCACCAAAAACTGAAAGAAAAAAAACTGAAAAACAAATATTTCGTTTGTAGCTATCACTTATATTACAAGAGCTACACTTTAGACTATATGGCCTTGTACTACTAAATCTTGCGTACATTACTTCTTCTGAATTTGCTGTTCTTATAATCGGAGTGCCTAAGTTAATTTCGTCTCTAGCCTGTTCGACATCTATTGGATAGGCTATCGGAGCATTTTCGCATGTAAATAAAATTTTTATAATGTTCAAATCACTAAAAAAATTCACAATTAAAGTGTCATTAGAAGCTTCTTCTCTTGCTTCAATATTGCACTCATGTTTATTGTTGCATTTTAATTTAATTTCACTTGTTATATCCAAAGAAGAGCCATCTTCTTTTAAATGTGTAGCTTTAACAATATTAATTTTACAATTAGCATTTAAAATATTCGTTAAGCCAAGTATTAATGAGAGTATCTTAAAGTTTTGCATCATGATATTTAATCGTACATAAAGACATTAAACAGTTCAAATACATGCGTGATTTTACTATCAATAGTTTGAAGTAAAGAGATAGAGTTTTCAGTTGCAAGTATATTATCATTCATATCTTTAATATCTTTAGTTATAGTGCTAATTATTCTTTTTTTACTGGCTAAAAAATTTTGTTTTACGATTAAAGAAGATTGAAGAAACTCTAAATCTTTTTTTTGTTTATTTAATTCTGATAGGAGTGCTTTATAAGCTTCAATTGTATTGTATTTCTCGATTATACTTGTTTCAGTATTTACAATTTCATTTTTTTTGTGGGAAATATTTGTCTTCATATTGGTAATTACTTGCTCGACAGAATTCGTTTCTATATTTAACGTATTAAGAAAGCCCACGCTTTGAGAATTTTGGTAATATTGGTTTTTACGAATATCTTGGTAACTTGCCAATGAAACTTGGTTAGTTTCATAAATATTATTCATTAAAAAGAACATGTGGCTAAATGATATAGAGTAAGTTTGAAAAAGTTCAGTAGCTTTAAAATAACGGTTGGTGTTGTGGACCAAGTCATGAACAAAGTCTTGTAGAAATTTTTTTAATGTTGGCATTTCTACATAATTAAAATCGGTAAATTTGGGGTAATTAAAATCTTCTGCTTCATCCACTGACTTTAAAAACTTATAAAATAAAACACCAATAGAGACGCTATCTACTTTTTTTAAATCTACTAAATACTCAGCAAAATTTTGATCAGTAATTTCAAACTGTTCACTGTCTTGCACTAATGTTAGACGTCCAGACTCACCTTCTTGAACACTAGATTTTGTATACTCTATAACAGTAGTTTGCATTGATGTAACTGTTGGATTCATTAAGAGTGCAACAAACACAATTTTAAACATATTATTCATAATGTAAGCATGTAATTTAACAAAGTGAATTGTATACTTTTATGCCAAAATTTACTAATTATATTTTAGTTACTTTATATTTCTTATAAAAATAGATTGGCAATCCGCTTAAAACAAAAGCAAAAGCAGATAGTAAAATTTTAACAGGTGTAAATAAAATTATGCCCGAGCAAAAAACTAAGCCGATAAATGCAATATAG
>Ga0136599_1000238_pt1 | contig 16304 bp, 10 predicted proteins | sample AntRauMFilla2697_FD_104635 | JGI IMG/M metagenome (GOLD analysis project Ga0136599, IMG submission 104635) | Saline lake microbial communities from Rauer Islands, Antarctica - Metagenome Filla 2 #697 | ecosystem: Environmental > Aquatic > Non-marine Saline and Alkaline > Saline | place... | reverse complement strand
CTGTTGCTGCGCTACTATAGCTTTGCGCTTTAAAAGAACCACCACTTGCACACGCTGCACTTGGAACCTTGCTTGAATCACTATACTTTAGCTGTTTTTTTAAACACGCTTTAAGAAATAATTCAAATTTCAATAATAAACTTTTGAGGTTATTAAAAGTTTTTTGTTCATTTATTGTAAAGGTCTTATTTTTTAGTATAAAAGTTAGCTTATCTAAATTATGTTTTTGGATTGCATTTAAACTCATACTATTTAATTTTATTTGAATGGTTTTAATTTCATCATAATAGTCTTTAATACAATCTTGGATTCTATCTTCACTTAAATCTATGATTGTGCTTTCACCTTCACTTTCATTCTTACTAACTAAAACTGCTTTTGCATGCTTTAATGTATTTATCTTTATACTTATTTCAAAAAGTAATTTATTAATATTATCAGTTTTCTTTGGTGAATTTTTGTTTCTGTCACTTACTAATATTTGATTAATCATTTTTGATATTTCTTGCATCTTTATAATTAGTTTTTTATTTCCCGATAATTTAACTTCAGTGTTTAAATCTTGGTAGTTTTTTAGCATCAAGTCTATTTTAGACTCAATGTCATCCTCTTCATGAGATGAAGCAGAGTTAATTCTTTCGCTACTACTAAAGATGCTAGGTAAAATGTTAGATGATCTTTTTTTATCTGGTGTAGGATCTGAGTTTGCAGAATTTGACACTAGCAAAAATGACGCCATTACTATCAATAAGTTATTTTTTTCATTCATGCCCTTTATTTATGCTACATGCCGAAAATTGTATAATCAATATTTACTTATGTCAATAAATAAACAGTTATTACAAATAATAAATAATTGTACATATTAGTCTGTATGCAGTTAAAAAAACACAATACCTATTAAGAACTTAAACTATATACCTTCCCTTATAATGAAATATTTATATTTACTAATTTTATGATAATATTGTTTGAATTTTAGATTTGGAATTACATTGAAAAAACTTTCATTAATAGGTTTAATTACTTTAGTTGCTGGCAATTGCATTGGTTCTGGCATTTTTTTACTGCCATCAAGTTTAGCAAAATTTGGAAATGTTAGTCTTTTAAGTTGGGTTGTAACTGCTATTGGAGCTATTTTTTTAGCGTTAGTTTTTGCAAAGCTTGCTAAAGAAGTAGGTGGACAAGGTGGCCCTTATGCCTTTTGTAAAAATCAATTTGGTGATTTTTGGGGATTTGCAACGGCTTACAACTATTGGATAGGCATGTGGATTGGTAGTGCCAGTGTTGCCGTCGCCACCACTAGTTATTTATCAACATTAATACCTTTTTTGGCTAATTCTTCAATTGCTAAACTTATATGTAGTATCTTAATAATATGGTTAATGACCTTAATAAATTTAAAAGGTGTAAGTACAGCTGGTTTAGTACAGATTATCTTAACTTTTTTGAAAATATCACCTTTGATTTTTCTAGTGATAGTAGGCTTTGTTAAATTTAATCCAACAAATTTCTCTACAATATCAGCATACCCAAGTTTTTTTAAAGCAATATTAGGTGGCTCAGCCCTTACTTTGTGGTCTTTTATTGGATTAGAGTCAGCTTGTGTTCCTGCTAATGAGGTTGCTAATCCTAAAAAAAATATACCTCTAGCAACAATTCTAGGAACTTTAATAACTGCTTTTATTTATATAACAAGCTCAATAGCTATTTTTAGCTTACTGCCTCTGGATGTTTTAGTAAATTCTACCGCACCGTTTAGTGATGCTGCATATCAGGTATTTGGTCATTTTGGTTATATCACAATGACACTAGTTGCTGTTATTTCAAGCATAGGCTCTTTAAATGGGTGGATAATGTTACAAGGGCAGGTGCCTTTAGCAATGGCAAATGATAATTTGTTACCTAAATTTTTCAAAAAAATAAATAAAGACAGCCCAATAAATAGTATTTTAGTTTCAAGCACTTTAACTACTCTTATATTACTATTTTCTTATAGTGATAGTTTTATTAAAACCTTTGAGTTTTTGATTGAGATTGCAGTCTTTTCTACATTAATTGTTTATATAATTACTTGTTTTGCCTATATTAATAAATACAAAAGACTAGATTTCATTTCTTTTGTAGCAACTTTTTATGCAATAGGCATGCTACTTAGCATTGGTATGCTAGAGAATATATGGGGTTTTTGTCTTTCTTTGACTGCTATTCCTATGTTTTACTTAATGAAAAAAACTAGTAATTAATTTGAAAAATTGATTAGGAAAGAAAGGGAATCACTTAATCTAATTGGATTAATTTCCGTTGTAAATAGTAAGTTTTTATAAAGTTGATATTGTAGTGTCAAGAATAGATTATCATTTTCTTTGATTCGTAATATATTAATATAAGCTGACAAATCTAACTTACTTAGTATTGGTTTTTTAATTCTTAGAACTGTTGATTTTGAACTTTTGTAACTATTGTTAATTGAGTCAAATGAACTAAAGTCATTTGTGTATTTATTGACTAAATCAACTTGAATTCCATATGCTGCTAATGCATCTTTGATTTTATTTACAGGGCTCTTTTCTACTTGTTCACCTCCTAGGCTAGATTTTTGCTTACTTGCTAGTGCGTATGACGCTATTATAGCTAATAGACCTGAGCTATTAAATACATCTGATGTTGCTTCTCCAAACACAATGTAAGAAATTATATTTTCTTCTGAGAGACTAGTAGGGGATGAAAAGAAATTTGTTTGCATGTTATCAATTGCACCTGATAGTTTTACACCTACTTTGTTTACTAAATCATTTGCATTTGATGAATCTGCATTGTTGAATATTTTAGATGCCGTGATATCTAATTTTGGAACAGTTATAGGTTGCCCATCGTAATATACATTAGAATTTTTCTCTATATCAATTACTTTGCCAAGTAACAAATACTCACCGCTTTTAAAAACTATTTTACCAAAGCAAGCATCAACTAGGTCTTCATTATTTTTCATAGATAAATCACCTTCAGCAATTACATTTGCGTTGTAACCATTAAACTCAAGGTTTTTAATACTTAGATTAATATCATATTCAAAATTCAAAAAATCCGTATAGGAAGATGAATCTAAACGAACATCATTATTTAAAGATTCCACATTAATGTTGTTTGATAAATCTATTATGCTATCTTTAACAGTTAGATTGCCTATAGCATCAATAATATCGTCATTACTATTAATACGTAAATCAGAATCAATTATAATTTTAAAATGATTAGTATCCATTAGTAAAAAGTCTTGAGTTTTGAAATCAAGATTAAAATCTAGGTTAGTTAAATTAAATTTACTAGTTAGGTTCATTTTACCTTGCTCAGATAAAATCTCTCCATTTAGCTTTCCTATACTTTTATCAACCCTGCAGCTAACGTTAATATCTTTAAATCTAATATCGTTAATATGACTAAAAAAAGTTAGATCATTTAAATAAATACTTCCATTTACTATAGGAGAAATAAAGTTACCGCTAAATTTTAATTTGGAATATAGGCTACCTCTTATATCGTCAAATCTTGCCTGTAAATTTTCTAAGAAAGATAAATCTATTAAAGAAATGTTTAAATTACCAAATACATTAGTTGTAATAATATTATTAAAAGCAATATTTTTACTATAGTAAACTAAATTACCAGCAATATTTATAGGTCCATCTTCTGATGTGACTTTTAGGCCAATTACTTGTTCATTATTATATAAATCTAAGTTAAGTTTCTTTTGAATATTTAGCCCATTAACTGTTACATTTTCAATCGTAGCTTTGCCATAAACTTTTTCAATGTTGTTATTAAAAACTGATACGTCTAAATCAATTTGAGCACTAAAAAAGATATTTTTATCAACATTGTTAATGATTTTTTTATTCTTAATATTAATCAAAGTCTTAAAATCGTATTTTTTAGGAGATTCAAAATTGCCTAGTAAAAACAAAGTGTTATTTTCATCATCTTTTAAATTAAGCTCAAATTCATTAGTATTTAAATTAATAAAACTTTCTGATTGTCCTGTAATGTTGACGATATACTCACAGTTTAAATCAGTTATTTTTAATAGGTTGTTTTTAAAACTACCCTTAGTAGATAAATTGATGTCACCTTCAGTGCTTAAAGAAAAATTATTATCCAGTGCAGACTTTAAAAATCCTTTTTCTACTTGAAAGCCTAGAACATAGAGTTGGTTTAAGTTTAGATGAGAATTAGACAACAAATTACCATTTTTAATTCCCACATTTGCATCTAAATTTTGTATACGAAAATCCACAATAGATAAGTTATTAATTAAACTTTTTAATTGAATGTCATTATCTTTTTTATTCAAATTTAATGAAATGCTACCACTATCAAACAAGCCATATTTACCCAAGTCTAATGACTTTAAGTCTAATGATAAATCATTCAAAGTTAGGATATTATTGGTTTTAAGTTTAATGTAATCTTCATCAGAAATGATTTCTAATTTTTCAAAAGATATACCTTTTTTAAAGGAAGATATTAGTTCAAGGTTAATGTCATATTTACCACTTTCATATTTACTTTTAAGGTAAATTTTATCAGTATAATCTAATACTCCACTTCCTTTTGATGCACCATAAGAATAAGTTAAGGTGAAAGATTTTTTATTATTGTTGAAAATATCATAAACTGATAAAGGTTGTTTATTAGTTATTAATAAAGATCCTTTTTTAAATTGAGTCTTATTAATCAATACACCACTCCATTTAAAATCTAAGAGTATGTCATTTTTTTTAAGAGCTGCTTTTAATTCATAATCTCCAAAATTTAACAGCTTGGCTTTAAGCATCAAATTTTCAGGTGTAAGAGTTACATTAATGGTGTATGAGCTTTGATTAGCCTCATTCACGGCCTTTAAAGTAAAATCTCCTAATCTGTCTTTCATCACAAAAGAAGAACCAATACCACAATCTAAGCCGTTTAGTTTAAAATGTAATTTATTAATAGAAAAGTCTTGATCAGAAATCACATCGTTAATAACAAGGCTTTCAATTTTAGTTTTTCTGCTGCTAGTGTATATTTGTATTTCTTTTATAGATGCATCTTTAATATGTAATTTGTTAATTGGCCAAAAATTTACATGAGGTATTTTAATTGAGATATCTTGAGTTTCATTTTGCACACTTTCATTAATAACTATTACAGTATTAGCTTTTATGCTTAATTGGTAATTGCTTTTAAATAAGTTCCAGTTTATTTTTGCTCTATTGACTATAACTTTATTCTCTAGGCTACTAAATTTAAAGTTATTAAAAGAAACACCACTTATTAAAGAACCCTTTAAATCATTAACAGAGATATCCACAAAAGTTTTTGTTATACCGTATGCAATATAAACTCCAACTCTTGTAAACAAAAAACTAAAGATAAATATAGCTATAAAAATTTTAGATGATATAGATTTAAAACTTCTCAAAATTCAGCTCCAATACTAAGCAAAACTTTCCCAGAAAGTACTTTAGCTTTATTGTCCTTGTCTTGGAAAAAACTATTAAAAATAGGAAACGCATAAGATATGCTAGCCTGTCCAATTGGGGTTTTATACATAACCCCAACATTAATTATAAACTTAGGTACTCTTGAATTATTTGTAATATCACCTATTTCAAAACCTGTGATAGTGTATGCGTCACTATAAAAATTAAACTGAAAATTTAATGCAAAATTATAGATAAATTTACCGGGACCGATTTGAGATTCTGAATAAAGTCTAAATTGTCTATCATCAGGGAAAAAAGAAAGAGAAGTTGGAAAAACATCAATTGAATCGGTAACTAGTATACCCAGTGTATTCTTAGAGACAATTCTTAATTTACCCATTGTCTTAATGAAATTAGTATCAATTTTAATTTGTGAGAATTTTAAATTTATCGGGATAAAACCTAATGTATTTCGATACATAACACTAAAGTTGATAGATTCATCCGCAAAATATTGATTATCAGAATCTTTATTGCTGACTCTGATTTCAATAAAAGGGGTGATTTCATTAAATATATTGTTCTTGAAATCAATATTTGGGAATAAAAATTTTAAAGAAGTCGTAAGCTTAATGCCTTCTAATAGCAAACTATAATTGAAAGAAAAAGATAAATCATGATTGAATTTATTATTTAATTTAAGTCTTTGATAAAAAACTTCGAGGAAGATTTTGTTTTTTAAAGGATTTAAAATAGGCATTTCTAAAATAGCTGATGAGCTTAATACTCTACCAAAAAACTTAGCTTCTACGTTGTAACTTAAGCCATTTTTATAAAGAATAGTTTTTCCAAAATTAGCAAAAATACTTAATCCTTGGCCAAAAACATATCCTCCAGAAAATCTATATTTATGATTTAGCTGCTCCTTTGTCTCAATTAATATATCTACTTTTTTTTCATTTGTGTCAAAAGTTGGGACGATGTTTACATTCGTAAAGTATTTTGTATTTAAAAAATTATTACTTGCTTTTGTTAAGCTTGAAAGGGAAAAATGTTCATTTTTTACAATACTCGTTAAACCAAGCATTAAACTATTATTCAAATAACCGTTGGTATAACTAATATTATTAATCAAAAACTGATTTTTTTTATCAAAAACAATAGATATATTAGCAATGTTTTTTTTGGTATTTATTGCCACATTTTTTTCACTAAAAAAACCATTTATATAACCATGCTCATAATAATAAGATGAGATTAATTTTTTTACATCTTCATATACTTCATTATTAAAAATGTCGCCTGTTTTTAATGGTATTTTATTAAGTAAATCTGCTGGGAACTGCTTGTTTTCTTGTGTAGTCATGCTTAAAAAACTTATTCTTGTGGGCTCTTTTAAATCAATAAAAATATCCACTCTTAGAATTTTTTCTCTAACATTGTAAGTTTTGGTTATGACCGGATTAAAGTAGCCATACGGTTGGATAGCTACTTTAGTTATATCTTTAATATCGTTGATGAAGCTTGAAATTCTTTTATCACTTATACCTTTGCTGCTTTTTTTTTGGGAGGTTTTAGATAAAAGCTTATCTACACTATCAGATAGAGCATTTTCTATATTTACTAAAATTTCGCCACTAACGCCGATTATGCTAAATTTGATGTCTTTAATATCAACGGCAAAAGCAAAAAAAGTTAATATAATAAAAAAAGGTTTCATCTATTTTTTAGTTATATATTTACTAAGAAGGAGGCTTTGACAAACAATAAAAGCTAGGGTCATTAATACAATACCAAAAAATTTAAAATTCACCCAAGCTTGAGTTGACATATATTTCATTATAAATAGATTTAAAAAACCCTGTGTGAGGTAAAAGACACCCCAAGCCAAAGTTAAATTTTTCCATATATGATTTGGGAATGTGATTTTATCACCTACTATCCTTTGTAAAATAAGTTTTTTGCCCATTAGGTAATTTATTAATAAAACTCCAGCAAATGTCCAAGATACTAAACTTATTTTAAGTTTTATAAAAAATGGGTCACGTAGAATTAAAGTAAGGGAGCCAAATATAAATATAAAACCAAAGTTAACTAACTGAATATTTTCAACTTTATTAAAAAGATATGAATATATTATTTGAATAATTGATACAGCTACTGAAACCAAAGTTGCGGCTATGATGCCATGAGTATTGTATATTATAAAAAAACTTATTATAGGAATGTAATTTTCTAAAATTTTCAAAGTGAAATCCTTTTTTAAATTGCGTTTACTATAACTTATTCTCGCTTTTTTTTCATGCTATTATGAAAGAAAATGATTCAGGACATTATTATGATTAAAGTTGTAATATACGGTGGCACTGGCTTTATAGGTTCAGCATTAAGAGCATATTTAGTTGAGCAAAAAAATTACCAAGTTGATATTATTTCAAGGAAAAAATCCAAATATAAGAGCATAAACGACATAAACTATGTGCCCGATGTAATAATAAACCTAGCAGGCAAATCAATTATTAGAAGCTTTTGGACTACTTCTAATAGACAAAAATTTATTGATTCTAGGATTAATTATTCAAATGAAATGGTAAATTACCAAAAAAAGCATCCTAATACTCATATTATAGGTGCATCTTCTATTGGTTACTACGGTCTTTTAGATAAAGAATGTAATGAATTGACTAAAAATCCCAATGACAGTTTTATTTCAAAAATATGTGCAAAAATTGAAGAACCTTATAAAGAATCAAGTAAAGCTACCATTTTAAGGTTTAGCCCAGTTTTTGGCCCAAAGTCAAAATTTAACTCAATGACAATTAGTGGTTTTAACTATTTTAAAAAAACAAATTCTTTTTTCAATACAATATTAAATTACATTAGTAAATACAAAATACTTCGTATAATAGGAGGGCCTTTTAAAAAGATTAGCTACGTACACATAGATGATGCTTGCGGTATAATTGAGCATATCATTAAGAATAAAATTTTTGGAAAAGTTAATGTTGTTTTCAAAAAATATATTACAAACGAAGAAATGCTTAATATTATAGATAAAAAATACATAATCTCTTCTCTTATAATTTCTGAAGAGAAATATTTTCGTTTTGGAAAAGAAAAAATCAAAAATATACTTGTTAACTCTAAAAACGTTAAATCAATTATGTTAGATACCTACAAATATAAAAAACCTGATTTTAACCAATGCATATAGGTATCATTGGTGCTGGTTTTTCAGGACTTTTGTTAGCAAATAGATTAAAAGATTATGCAACAAATATTACAGTTTTAGAAAAATCCAAAGGGGTTAGTGGTCGATTAGCAACAAGGCGAGCTATTGATTATCACTTTGACCATGGAGCACAATTTTTTGCAGCTAAATCAAAAAGGTTTTTAAATTTTTTACAACCTCTAGTTGATAATAAAATCATAATACCTTGGAAAGGTGATTTTGCTGAACTTGATTATGATAAAGTTCTTAAAACTAGAAAATGGGATGATGAACCCTACCATTATATTGGTAACCCTAGTATGAGTGCTATTGGTAAATTTTTAGCTAAAGATATTGATGTTCACAAAGAGACAAAAGTTCTAAAAGCTTATAAAAATAAGTCTTGGGTAGTAAAGACTCAAACAAATAGTTATGAATTTGATATATTAATTTTTGCAATACCGTGTGCCCAGGTTAAAGAAATAATAGATATTCCTGTTACAGACACAATGATACCTTGCTTTTCTTTAATGACTAAAGTTGATAATTTTGACTGGCCTTACAACGCTAATTTTGTTAAAAACAGTAAGATTAGCTGGTTTAGTTACAATAAACCAACAGCTAAAAAAGGGACATTAGTAGTATTGTCAACTAACCAATATGCTTTAGATAATAATAAAGAAAATGCCATAGATGATTTAACTAATGAGATTAGATTAATTACAAAGCAAAATATAAATTTTGAATATAAATCTTTACAGCATTGGCGCTATGCTAATGCAAAAAAAGGTACTGGTATGCCATTTTATTATGATGTTCAGAATAAAATAGCATCTTGTGGAGATTGGTATGTAAGAGGAACAGTAGAGGGTGCTTTTAAAAGTAGCAGTGCCTTAGCAAAAAAAATTATAGACTATCTAAAAACGCTTTAGATTTTGTAGTATGTGACTTTTTAATACTAGGATTCATTTTTTCGTAGATACTAAATATCATACTCATTCTTCTATTATTCTTTAAAATTTCCTTGTTTTCATTGATAAAATTCCAATAAAGATAGTTAAAAGGGCATGCATCATCTTCTGTTTTATTCTTTGGGTTGTATTTACAGTTTTTGCAATAATTAGACATTTTATTAATGTAAGCTGCGCTTGCTGCGTATGGTTTTGTTGCCAAGTAACCTCCATCTGCAAAAATTGCCATACCAGATACATTTGGTAATTCAACCCATTCATATGCGTCTATGTAAACTATGTGAAACCAATTGTTTATTTCCTTAGGATCAATTTTAGTTAATAATGCAAAATTACCAATTATCATGAGTCTTTGTATGTGATGGGCATAGGCATAATCATTAGTACTTTGAACTGTATCTTTAATACAGTTCATATCTGTCTTACCATCCCATAAAAAACTTGGTAATTTATTGCTAGCTTTTAAATAGTTTTGCTCTTTATATTCAGGCATTTTTAGCCAATATATTCCTCGAACAAACTCTCTCCAGCCTAAAATTTGTCTAATAAAACCCTCTACATTATTAATTTTCGCATGTTGATTGTTATAAGCATCTTCTGCTTTTTCTATACATTCAAAAGGTGATAATAGACCAATATTAATGTAAGCGCTTAGTAAGCTATGGTATAAAAATGGTTGTTTTTCAACAATAGCATCTTGGTAGTCGCCAAATGTTGGGAGTAATTCTTTAATAAAAAAGTTTAGTGCTTTTAAAGCATCTTTTCTTGAAGTTGCATAATTAAAGTTTTCTAAGGAACCAAAATTTGAGTCATATTTTTCGTTAACAAGTTTTATGCAATCTTTTACTATATCATCATGCAAAAATTCTACTCTATCGGGGTAAGACTCGTCTTTTTTAGGTGGCTTTCTATTTTCTTTATCAAAATTCCATTTACCACCTTTAGGTTTTTTATCGTTCATTAAAATATTAAATTTTTGACGCATGAACCTATAAAAATTTTCCATCAAAATACTATTCTTATCTTCAGCGTAATTAATAAATTCCCCTCTTGAAATATAAAAAGTTACCTCTTTTAAGTAATGAATTTTTATATCTAGTTGGGCGTTTTTAAGATTATGATAATCATCATATTCAGATGCAGGTTGTACGTACAAAGATTCAATATTCTTTTCATCGATAATTTTTTTAAGGTTTGTAATTAAATCAGTCCTAAAATCTAATTCTTGATAGATAACATTATGACCTTTGTCTTTAAGCTCTATTGCAAATTTACGCATAGACGCAAGTAAAAGAACTATTTTTTGCTTATGATGCTTAACTTTAGAAAAGTATTTAGGGCATTCACAAAAATAAATGTAATCAGCTTCAACAGCAGAAGATAACCCCTTGTGATTTATAGATAGTTGGTCTGGATAGATTAAGACTAATTTTTTCATGTTTGGTTAGATTGTATTGATTCAAATATTTTATTTGCTTTGTTTTGCGCTTTAGTGAAATCTACTATTGGTTTTAGATAGTTATCTTTATCAAAATCTGGAATATATTTTTTAATATATGAAAAATCTGGGTCAAATTTTTGCTGTTGGATTGTTGGGTTAAAAATCCTTAAAAATTGTTTCGAGTCAGTCCCACACCCAGCAACCCACTGCCAGGATGCATTATTACTAGCTTCGTCTGCATCAAATAATCTATCTGCAAACCATTTAGCACCTTCTTGCCAATGAATGTTTAATATATTTGTTAAAAATGATCCAACTAACATTCTACATCTGTTGTGCATGTAACCTGTTAGGGTAAGTTCTTTCATAGCTGCATCTATTAATGGGAAACCAGTGTTACCAAATTTCCAGGCAGTTAATAATTCATCATTTTTCTCCCAAGGGTAGGGAAAATCATATATGTTTTCTTTGTTCATATTAGGAAAATGGTACAACATATAATAGGCAAATTCTCTCCAGCCAAGTTCACTTAGATAGTGTCTAATATCTTTATTTGGAGCATCTTGATTTTTAATTTTGTGCCATACATATCTTGGTGAAATCATACCCCAATGTAAATAAGGAGATAATTTAGAAACGCTTTTAAGACCTGGATTATTTCTTTTTACTTTGTAATCAGTGAGTCCTTCATTAATAAAATCATCTAATCTGTTGTTGGCTCCTTGTTCGCTAATATCCCATGCTTGTAGCATTTTTTCTTGCCAGGATACTTTTTCAAAAGTTGGTAATGATTCACAACTTTTACTTTTAACAAATTGTTTGGCTTTTTCATCTGAAGGTTGCAAAATTTCATTTTGACTAGCTTTTTTAAAATACGGAGTGAAAACCATATATGGCTTATCGTTTCTTAGGCCAACTGTATGTGGTTCAAATAACAAATTAGAGTTGTATGATTTTACGTTATAACCAAGATCTTTTAATCTTTGCTTTAAATTTGCATCTTGCTTTATATGATTTGGCTCATACCTTCTACTCCAGCTAATAGAAACTATTTCATATTCATTTTTTATTTTTTCAAGGGCAGACAAAAAATCACTTTCATAATAATTTAAATTATTATCTAAGTCCCTATTCAGATTAAATAAAGCTTCATATAACCAAAGTTTTCCCGCTTGGTTAATAGTGTCTTCTTTACTAACGTATAATGGAAGAACCGGTAAATCATTATTATTTAATCCAATGTTATCATGGACTCTTAAGTCTTTTCTTAACCAATGTATGTGAATTTTCATGACTTATTATTATCTTTACTGGTTAGTTAATCAAGTAAGGTTTACAATAGAAAAATGAAAGAAAGAATTCAAAAAGTAATGGCAAATAATGGTGTTGCCTCAAGAAGAGAGTCGGAAAAACTTTTAGAGCAGGGCTTAGTTTTTGTAAATGGGAAAAAAGCTAAGCTTGGTGATAAAATTAGTTACTTTGATAAGCTCATTGTTGATAATCTCATTATCAAACTTAATAAACCTAAGGCCACAAAATTTATTATATACAATAAACAAGAGCAGGAAGTATGTGCTAAAAAAGATGAATATTTCACGACCGTATTTTCAAGAATACCAAGTGGAGTTTGGCATGGTGTTGGCCGCTTGGATGTTAATACGACAGGTCTTTATGTATTTACCAACAGTGGTGATATGGCCAATAAATTAATGCACCCATCTTATAACCACAAAAGAGTATATTTAGTAAAAATAAATCGTTTATTAAGTCCAATGGAGCATAGCAAAATAATAGCTGGTGTATATTTTCAAGGCGAAAAATATAAGGCTGATGCAATAAAACTACACAGAAATTTAGGTGGTAATTGCTGGTATAAAGTTACCTTAAGTACAGGTAAAAACCATGAGATTAAAAATATATTTTCTTTAATAGGTGCAAAATTAAGTAAGCTAAAACGAGTCGAGTTTGGTCCGTTTAAACTTCCAGAAGATTTACCAAAAGGCGCTTATCAAATAGTTAATGCTGCATCTTGTATTGAGTATGAATCAATTTTGCTGTAATTGTTTTAGTTTTTTGCAAGCAAGTTGAATAACTTTTTCTGGTACACCGGCAAGGCTAGCAACTTCTATACCGTAGCTTTCACTTGCAGGACCTGGTTTTATTAAGTGATTAAATATTAATTTCCCTTTAGGGATTTTAATGGCTGTAAAATGCATATTTATGCAATTTTTCGGAATATCTTTAGTTAATTCAAAATAATGGGTTGAGAAGAATGTAAAAGCCCTTTTAACATTGGAAATATAATCTAATGTTGCATAAGCTAAAGCTGTACCGTCATAAGTACTTGTGCCTCTACCTATCTCATCAATTAACACTAAACTGTTTTTTGTACAGTTTTTTAAAATATAAGCTGTTTCTGTCATTTCTACCATATAAGTTGAAAGCCCTTTAGCTAAATCATCGCTAGCACCTATTCTAGTGTAAACTGCATCAAAAAGGCCTAAGGTAACTTTTCTTGCCGGCACAAAGCTTCCCATTTGAGCTAAGATAACAATCAATGCATTTTGTCTCATGTACGTGGATTTACCGCCCATATTAGGCCCTGTAATCAACATAGATGAATGAACTTCATCTAATAAACAGTCATTAGGAACGAAATCTTTTTCTTGAGTTTGCACTACATAATGTTCGCCCTTGGTGATTTCTAGTTTTCTTTCCTTAACAAAACAAGGTTTCACAAAGTTATTGTTACAGGCTAAAAAAGCATAGCTATTTAACACATCTATAATTGCTATTGATTTTGCATTTGTATAAATACTTTGTAACTTACCTTTAAGCTTTTCTAAAATTTCATTAAATAGTTCTTTTTCAATTTCAAGAGCAGATGCCTTAGCAGTAGATGTTATTTGAAATAACCTAGATAACTCTTCTATAGTATAACGCTCTACATTTTTTAAAGTTTGCATTCTATGATAATGAGGCGGTGCTAAATGAGCAAAAGCTTTACTTATTTCTATAAAGTAGCCCTGTACTTTATTAAATTTAACTTTTAACGTATTTATCTTGGTTGCTAAAATCTCTCTTTTTTCTATCTCAAGTAAAAGGTTTGATTGATTGTGCATTAGATTTCTAAGTTCATCTAATTTGCTATCGTATTTATCTTTTATTACTTGGCCTAATTTAAAAACCGGCCCAGCTTCTTCATTAATTGAGTTTTCTAAAAGAGTAACAACATCAAACATGGGGTTAAGTGTTTTTAGGATTTCTTGAATATAAGTATCGTTTGCATTATCAAAAACATTTAATAAACAAGGAATTTGTTTTAGGTGCTGATTTAATGCAATTAAATCTCTTGGCCTTATAGTGTTGGTTCCTATTCTTGATGCTATTCTTGGCATATCTCCAATTTGAGATAAAGTGTCATTAGCTTTGTTAAATAAAGCCATCTGAATAATAGTATTAGTAGCATTTTGACGCTTTACTATTTCATCTATATTTATACTAGGATTTAGTAACCATTCTTTTAATAATCTAGCACCCATTGGAGTTTTTGTATTATCAATGCAACTAAAGAAGCTAGTTTTTTTATTACCTGATAATGAGCTAAGTAATTCTAAGTTTTTTAATGTGTAGCCATCTATTTGTAAATTTGCACTATCGGTTTTAATAGATATTTCATCAAGGTGACTCATGTCGCAGCACAGCTTATCTTTTGCGTAGGTTAAGATAACAGAGCAGGCAATAATATGACCTACATTATCTTTAATATTTAAATTTTTAATTTCTTTAGTATTAAAATGATCTAAAAGATTGTTTTTACAAATGTCTAAGTCAAAATCTTTAGGGTGCAATGTTGTTACTTTTGATTCAGATTTTAGTTTAGAACCTGCTTTGATGATTATTTCAGCTGGTGCTAATTTTAATAAATAATTTGTAGCTTCTTCTTTGGTTTTAAAGCTAGTAACTTTAAAGTCAGAACTACTTACATCTAAACTTGAAACAGTATAATTATTTTCTTTAATGAAAAAACAGGCTAAATAATTTGAAGATTTAGCATCAAGTAAGGCTTCATCGGTAATAGTTCCGGGCGTAATAACACGTGCTATTTCTCTTTTAACAGGCCCTTTACCATCAGGCAAGCTAACCTGCTCGCATATAGCAATACTAACTCCATGCTTTATAAACTTTAAAAGATAATTATCAAGCGAGTGATATGGAATACCAGCCATAGGTATAGGCATGTCATTGTACATACCTCTTTTTGTTAAGGTTATATCTAATATTTTAGAACCATCAATGGCATCATCAAAAAAAAGCTCGTAAAAATCTCCCATCCTATACAATAAGATATAATCTTTATAATCTTTTTTTATATTAAGATACTGCTGCATCATAGGAGTGGCTTCAACTTTCATTAATTGGTTCTTTTTTGTTTAATTTTTAAAATATTAACATATAAAAATGGAATAAAAACCTATTTAAAGCTTATTAAATTGATGTCATAATAAGTTTTATTTATAAGGGTGTGAGAATGAGCGATCAACGAAAAAAAGCATTAGATGCTGCATTAGGTCAAATTGATAGACAATTTGGTAAAGGCTCAGTTATGAAGCTTGGTCGAGATGTTGTTGGTGTTGATATTGAAGCCATTTCAACCGGTTCATTTGGTTTAGATGTTGCTCTTGGAATAGGTGGGTTACCTAAAGGAAGAATAGTTGAGATTTATGGCCCAGAGTCATCAGGTAAAACTACACTAACATTGCAAGCTATAGCTGAATGTCAAAAAAAAGGTGGTAATGCTGCTTTTATAGATGCTGAGCATGCTTTAGATCCAGTTTATGCTAAAAATTTAGGTGTAAATATTGATGAATTACTAATTTCTCAGCCTGACAATGGTGAGCAGGCACTTGAAATTGCCGATATGTTGGTTCGCTCTGGTGGTATTGATATTTTAATTATTGACTCTGTTGCTGCTTTAACACCCAAAGCTGAAATTGATGGTGAGATGGGTGATACTCACGTTGGTTTACAAGCAAGACTTATGTCACAAGCTTTAAGAAAAATAACAGCTAATGTTAAAAGAACTAATACATTAGTAATTTTTGTTAACCAAATTCGTATGAAAATTGGAGTAATGTTTGGTAGCCCAGAGACCACCACAGGTGGTAATGCTTTAAAGTTTTACTCTTCAGTTAGATTAGATATAAGAAGAATTG
>Ga0136599_1000229_pt1 | contig 16629 bp, 14 predicted proteins | sample AntRauMFilla2697_FD_104635 | JGI IMG/M metagenome (GOLD analysis project Ga0136599, IMG submission 104635) | Saline lake microbial communities from Rauer Islands, Antarctica - Metagenome Filla 2 #697 | ecosystem: Environmental > Aquatic > Non-marine Saline and Alkaline > Saline | place... | reverse complement strand
GTAGGGCCGAATCGGGATATACGCTGTTGTTGAGTTCGCCAAAGTAGGGGAGCATGAACCAGAATACGAAGATAAACCCCACGAGTAACGTGAGTATCCCGTAGACCACGACGTAGCCGATTATGACAAAGCGAGGCCACTTCTTAAACTCGATCATTTCGACTCGAAGCACATAGGCGACGAGTGAGATGACATATAGGGTGTTTGTGATGATGAAGATAATGCTGACAACCAAGGCGGGAATCAGGTAGGGGGAGACGTCCGATTGCTGCACGAATATCATTGCCATAGATAGATACACCGTGTTGCTGTGTGCAATGTCGCGAATGATATTTCGCTGGATAGAATTTGTGTTGGTCACATCGGGGTAGACGTAGTCGGCGACAATGTCGCTTTCAAACGTTGTAAAGTCCAGTTTCCCTCCCTCGTCTCCCTCAGTGTTTTTGCCTTGTTCGAAGGCGTTTTTTGTAATCTTTCGGTCTACTAGGAGAATGTAGACAGTGCAGATGACGTGGAAAACCGTAGAACCCAGCAGCAGTGCGTATGCAATCATGTAACCGTCGGGAACACTGAAGGCGGAGACAACTCCAGCCCCAATTGCCATGGCGATTCCCACCAGCTCGTAGTAGACACGAGAGACGTCGAACCCAACCGTGAATCCAATCATCTTGGCGAGGTAGTGGTTGACGTAGGCTGGGAAGTCGTAGTGTACAGCACTCAGTATAATCATGAGAAGGTAGGTCAGGGTGGAAAAGATAATGAGGCGGGCAATCTTTGTTGCCACGGGTGTGTTGTAGAACGAGGCATCGGTGCGAAGGTACATCGTATTGGTGCGGAAGTCCATTGCGATCTCGTCGAAGTGGTTCAGGTAGGGAGCGCCAAGAATTATCTCACGGGAGATGTCGTTTTTAATGTGGGGGATCACGCGCGACGGGAGCAGGGTGAAGCTCGTGCCGTCGCTCATCGGGATCTCGATCTGCCTGTCCTGAACCGACAGTGCGGTGGGAACATAGTTGAACTCTGACTCGAAGTCAATCACGATCGCGTAGCCCGTAGTTGGATCGGCTTCCACCACGCACGCTGAAGATTCCAGTGTACGAAACGACCCGTATCTCACACACCGTGCAATATACGTTCTCCCGTCATCGGCTAGCCTCCCCAGTCTCGAAAAGTACGCTTGGTCGCGCACAATGTCAAAGTTTCGGTCCGAGATGAGGTATCCGGCATTCATGCCCCAGAGCGAACTACTCTTGTCGATTGTCATGAACCCCCGCCGGGTTATCAGACTCTGTGAGTTGATCGGCAGACTCGCGAAATTATCCGAGGGTACTAGGTCAAAGTGTACGATGGTGGACCGCCCACGAGTAATTATCTCGACATTGTTCTCCCATTCGCTGTAGTTTCCCGTGTACACCAGTCGTTGAATCCGCTCTATGTACGAAGTGTTGCTGAAAATGGAGAGACCTGGATGCAGTTTTTGATTGTTGGTGGGGTAGCCAAATCCCAGGAAGACGTCAGCCACTTCCATCTCGTCTCCTATCTGGAGCCGCACCGTAATGCGGTAGTCTCGGTAATACAGTGTTTTCTGGAACGAGAGGCGTCCGTAGTTTTCTCGAATGAGGGTCCGATGGAACGAGGTCCCCCTCGCCGGTACCGGTAGAAAGGCAGAGACAAGTACCATGACTGTCACGACAGCCGTAAGCGATGGAACGTGTGCCATGTGTTGTGGTATCGAGAGAGAGAGAGAGACCGAGAGTACGCTGGAAAACTAAAGAATGACCTAATCTCATTGGATCAAATGCGTTCGATGTGCGAATGAAGTGAAACAAACGCACAGTGCTACACTCTCGTAGTTTTATTGTCGTTTGTGCTGCATACATACTGACGTTCAGTTTTGGACTGCGTTGGTCCTTGGCCTCTTTTTCTTCCCCCTGCCCCCCCTCCTCTGACGTTTTATGTGGTTTTCTGATGCATCCGGTAGTCGTGACCTCAGTAGACGAGCGCCCGCTAGGCGAAACCTTCGGCTCCCCTCCTTCCATTTCAGATAACCAGCATGCAGGGCGGGGCTTTTCTGCTGGGTACTGTACAGGCTAGACACTGTCACACTGTGTTCGATCTTCACCGTCAGGTTGATGGTAATGCTTCTTCCGTGCGACAGGTATGATTGAACGTGCTGCAGTATATGAAAGTGTTCATGCTGTACCAGGGCGAGTCCAAATCCCCCACTCTCACCATCGTCTCCTGGTGGGTCTATGAGTTTCTGATAGTTCTTGTCCACGCCTCCCGCCATGCCGTCCATACTCCATTCGGCGTGTTTGAGTGCAGTGTCCAGCAGCTCGATCGCTCGGGAAACGGTACGAGGAAATTGGCAGTAGTACACGAGGATAATGTCCTCAGACAATACTCGGTAGATTACCATCAAGTTGTCCATCCCCAGAAGCCGTTCGAGATGCGCGATCGTCAGGTCGGCTCTCTCACGATGCAACCGTGAATTTACGTATTCCGCAAACGGGAACGGGGGGACGACTTCCATACGTACGGATTCGGTCGAGATGTTGCCAGACTTTTTCAAAAGCGACATAGATTGAGTAAGATGACAGAACGGGTCAGGGTCCACCACCGATAAGACTCCTCTGTACTTAGGTACGAAGGAGAGGAATGGCTGTGCATGTGTGCATGTGTGCATGAACGAACCAGAAGCGATCCCCAGTTCACACCCCGGCGTCTGCGAAAAAAACATGATCTGTAATAAATGAAAGAACGCTTTTTCGAAAAAGAGAGAGGGGCGGGGGGGGGGGGGGCATCGTTCACTCATTCTAGCACAGCACAATTCACTGTGCTGCCTGACGATATATGAAACCATCTGTGGGAGAACGCACCCTGGCCTTTTTCAGAAAGAAACAGAATCTCGTCCCTGGCGCCTTTGTCCAAAAGTTGATTTCGTCGGAGCCGGCCCTGCGAGAAGCACTGGACTCTTCGGGCATCCCCGTATCGCGCAGCTACTGTCTCGTCCTGGACATTGTCGTAAGGGGGAAGATACCGTTTCGTCCGGAACTTGGAGATCACCTCTCTGCCGGCGATGACACCGTATTTTTATTTTTTGTGGCTCTCCCGGGGGTATTTCTCCCCGGTTCGTCTCCGGTGAGCCAGCTGGTCTACCTGGGCTCCCAGGTAGTCTCCCTGTCCTCGCACCGCGGAGAAGGCTACATTCCCATGGTGCTCCAGAGCCTATCGCGATCCGGTTCGATTTCCTCCGACGAATTTTCCAACTACGTGAGTACGGAGGCACTGCTTTCGGCTCTACCCTCGATGGACATGCAGCTCATGGGAATCGACACATTCGCAACTCCCAGTCTACGAGTACGGGATGATCGATGGATGGGCAAGTTCCTCCAACTCGAAGACTCGTTGCATACGCACCTACAACACCTGCTGGATGCCTTTCTTGCGATCCGGTTTCAAGACGAGGCCTGCAAGCAGTCGCGCATTCCTCCCAAGCAGGAATTCTGCATTATGTACGCTATCATGTCCAGTGCGTATGGGCGGCTGCGTGAAGAGAAACTCGAGTTTGCTCCACTACTTGGCAATGCGGTAAAATCTGTACTCTCTCCGCATACATACACTTCCACGTCGATTCGCTCGTCTCAGCTCATCCTATAGTCCGATGCCGGTGGAAAGAGTGCGGTGACAATGGACGAGTTTCAGACACTCATTGGCCACCTTAGACTCTGCGTACCCTCCACGCAAACGGAGTTTTTGGAGCTCAACGAACTTACACGCTGCTGTATTTCCTTGCTGGCTCCTCTCATACGAGAAAAATTTGAGAGTGAATATCGGGGATACACGCCCATGCTGGTCTCGGATATCGAAAGCAAGAAGTCGGTGCAGAATCTGATCGCGATGCAACTTTCGATCATGCGAGTCTACCTGCGGTGCATTTCGTTCCAAAACACCAACGAAGACCCTTCGTCGATCCAACGCATGCGGAGGAATATGCTACTGTCTGCATTCTACGCTGGATGCAGCGAGGCAGTGGTCCGACATTGCGCTGCATTCCGCATGGCCTCCAGCAGATCGCGCGGGGTTCCCTCCTGGCAGCGGCGCTTTGTACTCTCTGGCCGACCATGGGTCGAAATGGAGACTAGCGAACGCGGGTGTCGGGTCTTCATGATCTCGTACCGACTCGTCGAGTTCGTCTCGGAACACGACACAGCTGTATATCTGGACGACGAAGAAGGCATTGTACTGCTGGTGGACGAAGAGGTTCTGAGTAACCAAGTGATTCCGGCATTTCAGGCCTTCATGCTTCAAGACATGCTAATCGAGTCCATGGCCAACGCGACCGAGATGCGACAAGAGAGCCGATTCTACAACTTCATGCTACAGAACTCCAAATCTCTGCCCAAACTTCTATACGTGGTAGAGAATCTCTACCCACCGCAGGACAGCCGGTTCTACGGGATGCGAGAAAATGTGCTCTCGTTCCTGGCGGAGTTGCAGTCCCCCAGCCGGAGTTACCAATCGGTGGTGCTGGTACATGAATCGAAGTTCCGAGCACAAGTCTACAAACACAAGAAACCCGCTCGTTGGAAACGGGGTGACGGGGGACTCCGGGACACGTCTCCGCCAATAGCCACCCAATTGCCGGACATCGAAAACCTCACGGCGTATCTCCCCCGGTGTTTGCGACAAACCGTACGGCTGTCTCGGGGAGAAGTACCGCGGGCCGGCGTCCCGGGTATCAAACAAAGCGTGACGACCGGACTTCCCTACTCAGAACGAAAAAACCTCGTCTTCCAGTTTATGGAGATGCAGTATCCCGCCAAAGACGCTACCGCCTATCTCAAAATAACGGAGCCAGACAATCGACTCGCCTATAGCCTCCGGGGTTCCCAGAAACGGGGGACCGGCTGTACCGGTGTGGTCACCTTTTCCAAAAACCCGGGAGCGATCACGAGGTGTCCCTTCGTCGGAGAAGACGGGGTGCAAGACCGGAAAGCATGTGCAGCAGATATGGGTCTTGCCGATTCGGTCGTTATCAGTCACCCACTCGAGGTGGCACATCAAAAATTAGCTCAAGTGCGAGAGCGTTGTCGGTCCATCGCTACTCCATCTATCGTCGTAGAATATGATAATAAATAATAGAAGATGCGATGAAAAGAATCGGTATCAGTTCTTACATGTAGATATAGGCAACCACGCGCACAGTCAACATCCTCTCTCTCTCCCTCCCTCTCTCTCTCTCTCTCTCTCTCTGTTTTCAATGAACCCTTTTTCGCTTGATCCCCAGGTCGGGGAGTGGTCTAGCTACCTTATCTCTTCGGAGTAAGTGGTGATGCCGAGAAGCCGAGCCAGCCCCCTGGGCAAGGATGGGCTGGCTCACGACTATAACCATCTTACACGGATGAGTTTCTTACAATGTCCGAGGATTGAGCGGAGATGTCATCATGTATGACGAATTCGCCTTCCTGAAGCCCAGCCAGGTGGAGACGACGCTGCCGACGATGCTACGAGGGGGGGTTTCAGTATTCGTGAGTTCGGTTGCACCCGAAGGAGACGACAGTCCGCTGATGAACATGCTGCGGGCCAAGGACGACGAGGGGAACGAAGTATCTAAAATCTTCGACTGGTTAGAGAGTTGCGATCCATGCAAAGCCGCTGGAATTGGAAGCCGCTGCATACACATCAAGAGTCCGCCACAGCCTTACCAAAATATCATGGGTCAGAAAGTTGTCAAAGCTATGCTCCGGACACTCAATGAAAAGGCATACCTTCGCGAGATGCTCAACATTCCAGACGAACCGATGAACTACCCCGTTTTCAGCCAGAATGCGATATCTCAGCTTATCTCGAAAAACAGAAGACTTGACCCAGTCGTTCAACCGCGCAACATCTACGTTTCAGTTGATCCGGGCGGGGGCGTCGGTTCGTCGTATGGAGCTATCATGACCGGAGTATTCACTTCGTCTATGGACACCGATGTGCAATATGACCTCACGGTACCTACCTTCTAACATACACACACACGCCTTATGCTTACATGTAGATTGTTTGCGCCGATGCCTCCAAGACCGCTGGTACCGTTTTATGTTCTGGTCAATGCTGGAGTCTCCCCTCTCCCTCGCCCTCTCTCTCTCTCTCTCTCTCTACGTATAAGTGTGTGTGTGTGTGTGCGTGTAGTCAGGTCGGGCTTACGTGCAGGTGTTTCTGAAGTAGGCACAATTATCATGGGACAAGTCGAGTACGCTCGAACGCACCTCCGCGGAATGAGCAATGCCATTGCAATCTTGATCGTGGAAGCAAATCTTACGGGGCACGCCGAAGCCATCCACGATTATCTGCGACCTAGAATGGGTAACGTCTATGCCGTGGAGCGCAGCATCATGAACCAAGGAACCGGAGGCATGACCGTGAAGGAAGGCTCGCTTACTACCCGAAAGAATAAGGGTAACATGATAATGCGCGTGTTCAACTGGCTAGAGGGGGGGAATATATACCTGCACACCCTGTTCCGGAGCATGAGACCGGTCGTATTCGGAAAAGGTGTTATTTCGGTAGAGGAGCTTTTACGAAAGCATCTTACGTCGATGACCGCATATCGAAAGAATGCTTCCAATCCTGCATTGCCACAGTACACCTCATACAATGGAAAGAGTGACGGCGAAGACGACTTAACCATGTCGCTGGCCGTTCTATTAGAAGGATTTGTCGGTGTCTTGAAAAAGAAACTGTTGGTGAGAGTCAGCGAGTTCATAGCGTAACGCTCGACTGGGGCAGACTAGTAGTAGTAGTAGTGATGGATGTATTAGTTCAAGGTACAACTACCCGTTTGTCGGGTGGTCGTTACTTCCCGCTATTCTGCATTTCTAAGAGTCTAGATACCGGACCGAGGTAGTTTGGAGTGCCTGTTTGGCAGTGACGATGTTTTTAGAGTACATAGTATAAACACGTTTCATTTCGCTGATAAACTTGTCAGATGGTATTTCTCCCTTGATGTACTCCATACTGGAGGCGTAGAGCGATTTCTTGAACTCTGCTAGGTTCTCTGCGGGTGGAGGCTTGGAATGAAACAGGGATTTGTGGTAGGGGTGAACGCGGTAGAAGAGCTGTTGCGTGAGATCGTCCAGACCCAGAATGCAAAGAACGAGTGCCCGCAGTTCTTGAACTGTATGGAGGGAGTGGTCCTCTTGGTTCACAATCGTACCAGCATCGTAGAGTGTCCGAGCACCGTTGTGTAGGTGTGAACCACCGAAGCGGTTTAATGTAGGGGATTGCTTACGGTAACTAAGCCACAGTATAGCGTAGAGCATGTAGTGCAGTTTCTCTTCGCCCCAGCCATAGAGTAGGAGTTGGAGAATCTCGATCTCACCTGTCGTCCTATCTTCCAATGTCTTCGCCGTGTCTGGGAGGAATGGCACTTCTCCCAACGGTAGGTTTATCTCGGAATGAGCGCGCTTCATGTGCGTGCTTCAACTCGAGTGATGTGCTAGACTAGCATGTAACTACTGAACCAGTGTGGAATTCGTGACCATATAGTAGTCTCGATCCGTTTCTGGGGGAAAAGAATGGGGTGCTACTTGGCCAGTCTATACTGTCACCGCGAGTGAAAGATGAGTCGTAACGTACAGGAAGAATTCTTCGGGAAGAACCAGTACTCGCTCGGGGAACGGGGGGATATGTCGATGCTGAATGACCGCGGAGAGTCCGTATCGTGGGTTGCCCAGAAGCCCGCCAACAATCACTCATGTGCCTTCGCCTCCTTGCTGATACTGGACTATCTAGACACGAAATATCCCGATGCTGCAATACCCCGTCTTGCAGACACTGGTATACAGGAGATGATTTCAGTTTCACGGGAACTTTACGAGATGTTCCTACATGAGAATCCAGGTAAGGCGTTGGCGGCCTACGATGAGGTAGTTGCGCTAGTACGCAAAGTTCGAGACCCGTTATTTGTCGACGGAAAAGATCAATCTTTTGAGTCTGTGTACAAAAAGACGGCGGTCGAAGCTATCCGATTAATTGCGTATGCTCTGGACAAGCACCTGTTCGAACGTCACGATGTTCTCATTTTTATGACTGTCGGTGCCCGTACGTACTCTGTGATTTTCAGCCCCCCGCCGTTGAACAACGGATACTCGTTCACTCTTATCGATACACATGGAAGGACACCTAATAAGACGGATACGCATACAGCGCGCATGCAAAACTATGCTATCCGGACGGATAGTCCGAAGGAAATCGCAAAATATGTAGTGTCTGCATGCAGGGGAGAGATAAGCAACGAGGTGTCCGCCGATATCATATACTTCCTATACAAAGAAGCTTCGTTATCCAGTTCATCGATGGGAAGCGACGAAGACAGCTACTCGTCCGACGAATGGGGCGTTCCAGTGGACGAAGGTCCATCAGGCGAGAGTGCATACAAAACTACCCCTTCCGCAAGAACGGGCCAGCGTGACGACGGGGGTGACGATGCGCGCTCTGTCGGTCCGGTTTCCATCTCGCAGAGTGTACTTGACGAGTTGGGCCAATCCAGCGCAGAGGAAGAGGAGGAGGACGAAGAAGGCAAGGAAGAATCTGGATCCAGCCAAGAGGAAGATTCCCCAGTGTACGTGGATGAGGAGGAATGGAGTTCGATATAAGGAAAATATACAGTCTTTCACTTTTGAGCCAAGACGGGTATGTCTTATAGCGGGTTGCATACGAATATAGACAGTGTTCGCTGCCTTACGTATCACCACATGGCGCATATCGTACACACAGTCCCGTTTCTTATGATTCTGGCACTGCTACTAGTAGTAGTAGTAGTAGCCGTGAATGCATCCGAGCACCAGTCTACTGGATCGGGGTCTCCGATGGACGAGACACTGGAAGAGCTGCACCGGTTCGCAGAGAAGATCCATACGGCGACCGGGGAAGAGCAGATGAAGTTCGTGAAGGAGACAGTCAACTACGTTGGATTTAAAGAGAACCTGGAACGTGAAGACTTGAAGACCGACAAGGGAGCAATAAGTGCAGTACAGCGTATCCATAAAGAATTGCATCGGTCGGTTGCCGACTTCTTGCCCACCGAGTCGCGGTTGTTCTACAACAACCTCGCATTCTCCCTCCGCAGTCTCAGTGCCGATCCAGAGATGCCAGTCAATACCGTACTCGAATACATGGGACGCTACCAGCTCGCATACTACCGAGGCACTTCCAAATGGTGTGTTGCGATGTACAAGACATCAAAATTCATTCGTCCCGCGCTCAAGGTCTACCGGACTACGGCCAATTCGGATTCGATGATATTTAATCGAAAGATGTTTTCCGAAATGTGCAACCGTGCCATTGAACTAGACGGTCTCCGCGTCGATTCAACTTCCATGGGAGAGCACGACGCTGGCATTTTAAAGCTGAAGCACGAAGACCTACTTTTCCACCGAATAGACGTGAAGCGGGAGATATAGGGGAGACGGATATTAATACATGACGCGTAAACTACTTACTTATTGCCTTTTACGCGGAGGGGGGTCTCTCCGAGTAGACGACACTGTACTCGAGCGGGTGGGCCTATGGCCCATTTGACCGCCCCGTGAAGAGACCAGGCCCGGGTTCACTGGATGTGCAGCAGCATTCGATGTCCTCCTGTCCGGTGCACCAGGCCTGTTACGCATAGATTCAACCGTTCTCTTCATCATCGTCCCGCGGTGTCGATTGGTAGACTGCAACATACCTTCTGCGGCTTGTAGACTGTCGACCAGATTCTTGGCTTGGTCGTGCGGGTAGTACGATGGACTCGATGCCCAGCGGTACGGGCTGTTTCCGCTACGGCGGTCCCACAGCGCACAGAGCATGATCATGTGGTCTGTCTCAGCGAAGAATGGATGCTCGAGTACGTCGCTGGCCTGCAGGCGTCCATGGGGATCGATCGAAAGCATGCCATACAAGAGCGAGTAGAGTACGTTCTTGTCGGGACGGTTAGCGATAACCCGCTCCATCACGGTCACCAGGGAACGCGATGTACTGGTCGGTAGAGTAAACATCTCCGACGGGAGCAATTCGGGATAGCACCTGTTTCGCATTTCCGCAAGTTTCCAACTCATCGGGAAGTTTCCCACGAGATCCCGGATGAGCGAGAAGACATCCGCATGGCACTTGTGCAACTTCGTGGTATTCTGTGGGCAGTTCATGGAGCGGTCTTCGTCGAGGCGGTTTTTGAGACGGATCGGATACCGGCCTGTCACCATCGTAACGAAGATGATACCCAGAGACCAGATGTCCACTTCCGTTCCATGGCCCGACACGTACAGGAGGAGTTCGGGGGCGCGATAGTACAGCGAACAGAGTGTGTTCGCGAATCGGCGGTTGGGGCGGTCGTTGGTAGCCTGGGACGACCCAAAGTCTCCCAATAGCACTCGTCCCACGTGATCAACAAAGATGTTGTTCATATTCAGGTCTTCGTGGATCACTCCCAGTTCTTCGTGGAGGTACTGGAGTCCCCGGAGACACGAGTGTAGGACGTACACGCTCTCGAGAAACCCATAGGGCACCGCCGTCTGGATCTTGGCGTGCAGTGTAAACTTCATCATCGGCAGCAAGATGCAGAGTGCATGGCTGGGCTTGGTTCTCGAGGAGGAGGGGGAGGAAGAGAATCCATTCGAGTCCTTCCGCTGGAGGTCAATCCATGCGCTCCCGAGGGCAGGCATCACGTTGGGATGGGACGCTCGATACAGAACAGCCATTTCCACGAGATTCATGTGGCGTTGGTTCTCTCGGAATCGTACAGTGTGGTTGTCGTAGAGAAGCTTAACCGCTATCTCTGGAGAGTCCTGTGGCTTTAGGTGTCCTCTTGTCACAATCCCGTACGATCCACATGCAATGAACGAGCCCAGTTTGAAGTGCCCGTTGCCGTGAGGGTAGAATGGAGAGGGCGTGAATGCGATGAAGCCGTCACTTGCATCCAATGTGGCGGCATTCTCGATTGAGTTAAGCAATTCCGCCGCGTTCTTCTCCATCTGTGCAACGTGTGAGACGAAGATTGCTCGAACAGAAAAAAATCACGAAAGGGTCAATGGGAGAGAGACAGAGCGAGTGAGAGCGAGAGAGCGAGAGAGCGAGAGAGTACGATATCTTACCGGACCAGCAGAAAACAAGAATGAACAGCGAGATGCGTGCGGGGGGGATGTATGCGAGAGAGACACAGAGAGGCAAAGTGTGTGTGTGTGGTATGTTGAGTGAGAATCCGAAAACATCGCTGCCCAAATAAGTAAACGTGCCATAAACTGAATATTTTCGGAATCTGCGATTTTTCAAGTCTGTTTTTTTCACAGATATCGCGATTCTCTCGCCCTCTCTCTCTCTCTCGCCCTCTCTCTCTCACTCGCTCACTCATGCACTCTCTCTCTCTCGTGCGTTCGATCACTTTCTACATCTTCGACTATCACATCGCCGATTACAGTTCTTCTGGAAAATATGCAAGACATCGAGTACCACCTTAGCCCCGACAACGAACACGACGATGGCGACATTGGTGGCCACATGCATGTGGACGAAAAAGACGTGCATCTTATGCTGGGCTTATCGTCCAGCCATGTCCCCTCTACCCCAAAATCCTCTCCCAGGTCAAGAACCTGTCCCATGGCTCCACGCAAGCCATTCCCATCCTTTCGGAGGCGACCACCACACTCAAAGTTCCATCCAGTTCCCCGCATGGGATACGCCTACGGCTACCCGCAAATGTCGCAGATAAGAATGAAGTGCCCTCCTGCTCCCAGAAAGAGGATGTCTGCCGTACGCAGAACTTCCGCCGCCGACTGGGCGACCTTCGCCATGGAACAGATTGAAAAAAATAAAGCTTCCTCTTACTGAAATAACGACACGTTTTTTGATCTATGGCTCTCCAGAGTGCATTCCCACTCAACTCTACATGAAACAGTCCTCTGATGGTCTTGTAATGAGGCCGCTATTCGTATTGGTAGTAGTAGTTTTGCAGATCACGGTAGCCCTAAGTCTAGATCAAGGGTGCTTTGACGTCGGCGGAGAATGCGTTGATCCGGCATTCTGTCGGGCCTTCAACGGAACCATCGTCAATGCGAATTCCTGCCCTCCTTCCTGTAATGCTGGACGATACAGTACCCGATGTTGTTTATTCAACGCCCATTCATCGCCAATGGCAGAAAGCCCGTCCCCTCTTCCGAGCTCCACTCCGCCCCTCGTCGTCTGCCCCCCAGATAATACCGTACTGACGTGGTCCTGCATCGACTTCTTGCAGTCCCATCCTGACATGAATTCAAGAGTCGGTGGGGTCGAGACTGGCGTGGTAGCTACGCTCTTGGATACCACCACAGACCGAAGTCCATCCTGGTCTGGACTGGGAGGAGATGGATTCACCACAGAGCAAAATTTCCGTCAGTGGTACCGCCCTATATCTCCCGGTAGTGCCTCGATCGAGGTTAACGCCACACTCGTGGACGGACACTATGCGAGCAATTCGTTCTTTCCATTGGACGGACTCGGGTTCGGTAACGAAGGGCTTTCGCATAATCATTACTTCACTTGCCAGTGGCATGGGACTTTCGTAAACGGAGGAGACGAGTCTATTTCGATTCGCTCTGATGACGACTCTTGGGTATTTGTCGACGATCAACTCGTACTGGACTATGGAGGGATTCATCCCATGAGTGGCGGATCTGTCTCGCTATCGGATCAACTGCCTGGACTACAGCTAGGAGAAACCTACAGTATAGATATATTCTTTGCAGAGCGACATCGCGTTCGTTCCCAGTTGGAATTTAAGACTTCCATGTGTCTACGGGAATCTTCTCTATCGCATGGGCCCCCTTCTCCGAGCCCAGTGGGAACACCCATCCCGACTCCAGTTCCTTCTCGGAGTCCAAGCCCCTCGCCCACTCCCACTCCTATTTCTACTCCAACGCCCACTCCCTCGCCCTCTCCCTCGCTCACTCCCTCTCCCACCCCCTCGCCCTCGCCCTCGCCCTCTCCTTCGCCCACTTCTATTTCTACTCCAACGGGCGATCCAATCCCATCGCCCTCGCCCACTCCCTCGCCCTCGCCCTCGCCCACTCCCTCTCCCACTCCCTCGCCCTCGCCCTCGCCCTCTCCCTCGCCCACTTCTATTTCTACTCCAACGGGCGTTCCAATCCCATCGACCTCGCCCACTCCCTCGCCCTCTCCCTCACCCACTCCCTCGCCCTCTCCCTCGCCCACTCCCACTCCTATTTCTACTCCAACGCCCATTCCAATTCCATCGCCCTCGCCCACTTCTATTTCTACCCCAACGCCCAGTCCCATTCCAACTGCCAGCCCTTCTCCTACCCCTACTCCAAACCCTACGGTGATACCGTCACCTACTCCATCTGCAGTACCTTCCCCATCTAGCATCCAGAATCCTACTCCCTCTCCGATATCAAGTCCATATCCTTCCCCGGCAACGCCCCCTGCACCCCCTGATAATGCACAATCCGAGAGCGACCAAACTATCGAGCTACTCCTACTCGGTATATTAGTTCCTTTGCTTTCACTATCTATATGTTGTATATTCTGTATTGCGTTCTGCTGCTTGTATCGGAAGAAGAAGAAGAAGAAGAAGAAGAAGAAGAAGAATGGATTAGACACGGGAGAGGATGGGACGGAAGGTAACGTTGGATTTCCTTCCCAAAACATACCACTACAGGGAGTGATCCCCCCTCCCAGTTATTTTAATGGACGAGATTTGTATCAGAGGAGGAGAGACTGGATGTAGAAGCAAGGAGATTTTTTTTCTCTCTGTCTCTCTCTCTCTCTCTCTCTCTCGAAATTTCGCATCTAAAATACACATAAGTAACACTATTGGTATTGAGAGAGGGAGTTGGAAGCAGTTGCCCGCGTGGTGGGAGGGTGGCGATCCAGTAGCTCTGAATTTATCGCATTGTTAAATGTCTCGGCAGTGACACCCTTCTCGGAGATTTGAATGGGAATCCGATAGTCACTCTCTCGCTGCTTTGTAGCAATTAACAGTCCCACGGTAGCCATAGCCGCATGCAGGTTCGGAAGCATGACGTTTGCGATGGAAATTATCACCTCCTGCACCTTATCTTCGGTGTCTTGAACCTTGTGGATAACATCTACAGAATGTGCAGCAGATGCCTTGGCCTGGACCGTGACGTTTTCTGTCTGATCCCTCGCTAGTTCAAGGTATTGTATGAGGTCGTCGATGCTCACGGTTGTCTCTCCCAGTCCCTTCTGTGCCCGTAGATCCGAAAGCAGGGTGTTTTGTTTCACCACGGACGAGGAAAGCGTCGAGCTCAGTGAGCTTATAAGAATGTGGTGCTCCTTGACGGTCCGTTCCAATATCGAAACGGAACTGTAGATTGCATTGAGGTCTTCCTCTGATCCTCGGTGTCTGTCGTCCAAGTCGTACAGAATAGTATCCAGCAACTCGCTTTCCATAACGGGGTAACGAATGAACTCACGTTATGCGTAGAACTGCGGCTTTTTGATCCTGGTATGGTTTCGATGGATCACAACATGCACGTTATTGTAGCAGACATACCCGTGCGATCACTCCCTATCTCATGGAACTGGATCCATCATCGGCGTCTGCCCCCCGGGTAGCACCCCCTTCACCAAACCCTTGGTTCTTGCCGACACATGAACGCATACTCCGGACACATGAGAACTACTTAAAAACGGGTGTGTCTGGGAGGAACATCAAATCTTCACTTCCCTTGCAGTTTTTGAAGAAGTATCCTCCCTACCCCAGTATGTGTCCGTCACTGGGTGCATTGATGGCTCTCGAAAACAACGGCTACAAGAACCGCACACTGAAGAGAGATGAGTCGATATACCCATTCGATCGCATTCAGGATATCTCGAGCCCATGCCAGGATGATGCACGGGGAGTGAGAGACCGGGCATTGAGTACCCGCCCCGTAGAGTTCAATCCAGGGTTTCCGATTATCACAAATCTACGACCCAATCTCTCCCCGGAGGCCCTGATGGCCGCTACTCTTGACCACCGATACGAGTACCAGATCGACTCAATCCTGCTGTTCTACGATGAGAAGTTCTTCTTCTTTCCAGAGGAGGCCTACGAATGGCTTCATAACGTTGGCAATGGGGATTACCCGAGGTGGGTCGGAATGTCACCAAAGTCGCTGTTCTTGCGAACGGATAGGAAGAGTGGGGCACCCATGGTCCCACTGGCCCACTGCACACATTTCTGTGACGTGGGTCCTACCGGAAGGAAAGTCTGGACTACGCTACCCGACCCGGAAAGAGAGACAACGATGTTGCTCCGAGGAGCGTACGTCATGTGGAGGATGGGCTCGCTATGGGAGAACAACGACGCTCTTTCCAGAATCGTCGCGACATGGTCTGACATGCTCGAGAATGAGAAAACCATCAAGCTAATCCGAAAAGGCGTCCTGCCGCCAGAAAACCAGGGATTTCTGACTCCCGTCGTCGTTAGAACGCGAAGTACTGGAAATTTTCTGCAGACCACCCCACAGGACATCGCCACACCTCCCTCAGAAACCGTAGTATGGGCTGCGGATACTCCTACTGGAAAAAACCATCAAAGCGTTGCTCCTATTTCGATGTATGCCAATATGCTGGTGTTGGACTTCTCTTCCGATGGGCATCACTGCCTCACCTACAGTAAGTTTATCGAAGCTGTAACCGGCATTGTTCCACTTCCTCGTACTACGTGTTGGATGAATGGAGGTTTCGGACATGCCGGCGAAACCAAAGCGGAGGCTCCCCGCATCTTCTCCGATGGCCCAGGCCTGGCTGGCTCCGAAAACCCATTTGAAAGCATGGACTCCCTCGGCCACTTTCTCGCACCGCGTCGTATGACCGAGTGGCTGTACGTGTTGCTAAAGCGCTTCCAAATCGATGGGATTATGGCCGTGACGTTCGATGGGCACATAGAAGCCTCTAGACTGATCTACAAGGAGAAGTTACTCAGGAAAATGGCCGGAGGCTACATCGGAGGTAATATTCGATTACTGATGAGACCAGAAACTGGGTTTGCCGAGCGCTCGACAAATTCACGTCATCAGTCTGTAGAAGACCCAGAACATCCCGGAAAGACGAGACAGGGCTGGTTCCACGTACCCGGAAGCGACGAGGGTATGAGCGAATATAGACCAGAAGAAAAGGATGTTATTATCTTTGATCCGTATATGATGGATATCGATAACGACGGGGCTGCGCTTGACCTGCACATTTCAGACGAATCTGACGAAGGAGATCCGTTCGGACAGCAAGACGCTGCACCCACCATTGAACAGATGGAAGGCCGCGAATCCTACATCCGTAAAACGAGAGACCCGGCAGAGCGTTACGTAATCTAGCTGCCCCGTTCTCGTCGTCTAGTTTTTAGTATTATTATTATTATTATTATTATTATTACACCACGTCAATCCCGTGTATCCTACATGTGTCCCACTATGAGAAAATACAAGTTGGTTGCGACTTTCCCCTACTGTAAACAGATCGATTCCTCTCTCCTGCTCAATACTCTCTCTCTCTCTTTTCATAATGCTGGCTACCAGCGGAGTGACAATGACAATATCCTAGTATTTATTTAATACCCGTGGAATAATATCAATCCACCTTAGCTGACCGGGATCTTAGATTTAG
>Ga0136599_1000225_pt1 | contig 16867 bp, 30 predicted proteins | sample AntRauMFilla2697_FD_104635 | JGI IMG/M metagenome (GOLD analysis project Ga0136599, IMG submission 104635) | Saline lake microbial communities from Rauer Islands, Antarctica - Metagenome Filla 2 #697 | ecosystem: Environmental > Aquatic > Non-marine Saline and Alkaline > Saline | place... | reverse complement strand
GGGTTCTTGGTGGGTCTTTTTCGGCGGGCGGCGGATCTTCTTTATCCGGGTGTTGGGCCGTAGGGGGTATGGGGGAGTATGTGTTTAGAGCCCCGTGGGTTGGTGCACGGGGCTCTTGTTGTAGGTTGGGGGCTTATACCGACAGTGGTAATCTTGTAAAGATGAACCCTCCGTTAAGGTGCCGTAAGAGCATGGCTGCTATGATGCAGCATGTTCTAGATGGGAACATTAACATCATCGGCACCGATCATGCTCCACACACCTTGGCCCGGAAGAATGATCCGACGAGCCCGGCGTCTGGGATTCCTGCTTTGCCTTATTGGCCTTGGTTTATTGAGATTTTGCAAGATCTTGGTTGTAGCCGTGGGTTGATTGATAGTATGACCTATTATACAGCGGCCCGTCTCTTCAAGTTCGATACGCACAGGGCTAGGGATGGCCGTTGCAATGTTAACATTGATTATGATCCGTCCTTGTGGGATGCGTACGGCTGGAACCCGTTTGAGTGGGTTGATAAGACGTATTTGAGTAGACGGGAAAAGGCGAAGACTAGCAACCGTCCCTTCCATAATGCGGAAGCGGAAAACGTCTTGGAGAAATGTTGTCCGATCAAGAGAAGGCTCAGGCTGCTTTTAATGCTCTTGGTTCTACTGATCGGGGGGGGAGAATGGGCTTTATGGCACGGGATATTAAGTCAGATATGGTTAAGCGTCGTAAGAGATTAGATGTTAGAAGGCCGAAGCCTGATCCTCTTTATGATCCTTATGTTGCTAAGACGCGGTGTTTGTGTGGTAAGATGGTTGTCTTCACGAAGGTGGAGGATGACAATCGTATTAGTGGTGTTTGTGATAAGTGCAATGCCACAACGATTTTGACTTTGAACAAGAACAACCAGTGGGTGAAATTATGAATTGTGCTACTGAGAAGGGTGAGTTGATCACTTTTGCTTCTGGTTTTTTGAATCAGGGTAGGGGGTTTGGTTATCGTTATTCTTCTACTGGTAAGACACACCAGATTTGGAGACTAGAGCAGACTGGAAATAGTTTGCGTATTAAGGCTATGGAGATTCATTATCATTCTGATAGTCATATAGACGCTGTTCGCGAATGGAAATCTATAATCGGGGCTCGGAATGATTCTGTCACAGAATCATTAAATTCTTTATTGGATCAAGCTAGGGGTCATTACTAATGAGTCGAGAAAAGTCTATTGCAACTCGTTGTCAGTTGCTTGTCGGTTCATTTGATGGGGCGTCTGGTCTTTGCCCCTGTAAAAACAGCCAATCTTGTCAACTAACAACCGATCAACGTCGGTATTTTGCTGATGATGAAAGCGTGTTGGCTGCTAAGTCCAAGAATCTCAAAGAGTACAACGATGGTAAAACCGATAACGCCCCAGAAGGCGGCGAAGAATAAGAAGAATGCGGTCCCAGATGAGGTGATTAAGATATTTAATTTTCTTATTACCAAAAACCTGTCGGACGGTATCTCCGTTGTGTCTCAAAAGGAGGCTGTTAAGATGATTGCTTCTAATTTAGGGATCACAGAACAGCGGGTATTTGACAGGCACCTGCTGGATGTCGAGGAAGTGTTCGAGGATGTTGGTTGGGATGTTGATTATGACAAGCCCGGTTACAACGAATCTTATCAACCTACTTTCACTTTTACGGAGAAATAGATGGGTCACACTCGAATAGAAAACGTGTGGGTTTGCTATGAGGATTTAGAAGGGGGAGCTTGATGTGATTAAGCATAAGCTGCCTAATTCTCGTTTTGTGAGCCCTGTTTGTGTTGGTGATTTCATCGTGTTTGGCGAGGAAGAGATTGGGGGGGGGGTGTTTGGGTAGTTTACCTGATACATATGACGGGGCCAACTGTTTTCAGGTTCTTGAAGTTCATCACAGATGGGATACGAGCCGTGAATTCGGCTCGGATGATGTGATTCCAGTTCTCAAGCCTTGTTTTAATCCTTTATTGAGCGACTAATGAATCGGCCAACAAGACGCGATATTCGCAGTCGGGTCCCGGATGATGTGGCTGCTGAATATTCGCATTGTCGTCTCTTTTTGACGGCTTGCACGTTCGCGAATATTGTTGGTTGTTGTGCTCTATTTCACATCCCATTCCATGCTTGGGCCATTCCTGGTTTGGTTTTTCAGTTGATTATCGGAATGACGTTTTATGACGCCAGGAAGACTTTCAAGATCTATTGGGAGAATGCTAAGAAGGATGCCTGGGTTGATTATGATGCCAAGGTGATCGAGGATGCCGCCAACAAGATCGAGGCTATCGCATTTCGCGAAATGGTGCGTGACCCGGCTGTGTTACGTCAGCTTCTTTCTGCGTTCGATCATATTGAAGTGGGAATAGAGAATGTGACGGTTCAGTATCGGGGAAGGGATGTGAAGCTGCGAGCTTGTAGGTTGTGGCGTGATGGGGATACTTTGAGGATAGGGCGATGAAGTTTGAAGTTGTTTTCGGTGTGAATCCTGGGTTCAATCACGATAATGAGGTCACTGATCCTGTCGCTGTGATGACCATGGTTTGGTTAGAACAGATGGATCTGGTCCGCCAGAATTCTGGGCTCTATATCAGTGCTTTGATTCTTCCGGGCCGCGTTTCGTATCCGAAGGAATTCGGGGCTCCGGATGGTGGTGAAGAGGTCGTCGAGGTTTCTGGGTACTATAATGCTCAGTATCATAGGTATACTGAGCTTTGGCAGGCGGCAGTTAGGTCTACTGTTAGTAAATGTAAGGATGTCCTTGAGCAGGATACTGTGGCATTGTTGTTTTCCCCTGCCAAGTAGAATATATGACTAGGTCATAGGACCCAGCAGTAAAAATAATGTATATTCTTACTCGGGGGAGAGATAATGTTAGTTGAAAGAATGTTGGAGTATGTGACTTGGGAACAGGCCATTATTGTTTTGATGACCGCTCTTTGGCTTGTTAAGGTCGCTCAGGTTATTCTTTTGCGAATGCGAATGCATTGTCGCACCACTAGATTGGAAGGCTCTTTGGCCGTTGTCAATCTTGAGAATTCTGCAATGAAAGCGAAACTCCATTCTTCGCTTTGTCCAGAAGATTATGAAGCATTCATGGGTGAGTGCGTCGAATAATGGAGAATGCTGGCTTTAACATTTGGGACTGGTTGGTATGTTTTGTAGGTGGATTTTGTCTAATCTCCACCGGCATGGCTTCAGTCTACTTTTGGCGGTTTCGAAAGAATCCTATGGGCCACGCGATTTTCATAGACATGGTGGCTGAATTTTGTGCTTGTCTCTTTGCTATGGCTTTCACAATTGATGCTGTCTTGGACTCTAACATGCCACCTCAAATGCGTGGCGTAGTTAGGGTTCTCATTTTTGTCTGTCTTGTTTTTAGTTCTTTACATTTAGCATATCAAACCCGGAAAGCCGTCTTAACTGACAACCGGGATTCAGGATTATATGAATGATTATATTAATCCCGGTAAGTGCTTTTCTGTTCGTGGGAGGTGTATTCGTCTACAGCGTGTACAAACCCGGCATGTCAACCAAATTGATAGAAAAAGACAGAAAGTCAGTTGAAGACTGCTTAGATTGTCTGGTAACAAACATCAAGACAAGACGAAGCTAAACCATCGCCTCTATTCCGCGATGAGCTAATCTATTTAAGATCTGGCTGTGCATTTGACTGATGCGATTTTCTGATAAATCCAGAATTTTGCCGATTTCTCTCATTGATTTTTCCTTGTAATAGTACAAGTACAGAATCGTTTGTTGCTCTATCGTGCATCCACGACAGATATGACGGAAGGTTTCAGTCTTCTCGAATTCAGACTGATCGATCGGAGCAGATTCTATCAGGTCTTTAACAGACGTAGTTTTAGAGTTGTCAGTCTTGTCGATCGACTCGACGCCTTTAGTGAGAGAATCTTCGAAAGCTTTAGTTCCCATGATTTCTTCAGCGTTCTGCCCTTGCTGCTCCAGGGTCTTTCTCTTCTTTTCCCTCGTCCTTGTGAGCTTTGGGACGTGGTCTGAGGCCCTCATCTCATCTAGGGCCGCTCCGATGACTCTACGAGCTGCGTAGGACGTGAACTTTACACTACCGTCATATTTCGGAATAAGATCAAGGACTGCCATTTGACCTGCTTGAATACAGGATAAGATGTCGGCATTATCTGGGATATTCTTCAATCTATTGGTGATTATGTATTTCACCCAATGCCGATAATTTTCAGCCAGAGCATTTCGGTTTTCATCCGATTTGTTTGCCTTGTATGCTTCCCATAATCCTTGCTCTATCTTGGGATAGTCAACATAAGGCTTGTCTTTTGGAGATGTTACTTGTACGGATGCAGATCTTCGGGGTCGACCTCTGGTGATTTTTTTGATTCCGTTAAGCCCTCTGATCCAATTGTAGAGGGTCGGCACAGATACCCCTAATTTAGTAGCAGCTTCTTTCCGTGTTCTGCTTGAATTGACGACTCGGATAAGTTCTTGCGTTTCTTCCGATGAAAGCTGGCGTGACATATTAACGTCCTGTTAGATCTCGTAACAAGTATTTGAAGTGTTAAGAAGCAGTCAATTCAAGAAAAATCATGGAGTGCGTTAAAAGTGTCATCTAAAATCTTCATTCCAAAAACATGCCGAGTTGGGTTTCAGGAACGAAGTGATACATTTACCAACAAAAAATTGGGCTTACGTTATTTACTACGGACCACGTGGAGAATTGCGGAAAGAAGCCAGCTGGTCTGATGGATGGGGCGAACGCCAGAAGTATGAATGGGTCCTGGATGAGAACGGAGAACGAAAATATTTCAACGATGTAACCAATCCCGGTAATGGAATTTACTGGATGCGTTGGAGTGAATGGTTGGGGTAATGTCATTTGTGGTTGGATGACTAAATAATTTGACCCATTCGAAAATAATGGACAATTCAACCCACAATTTAATCGGATAATTTCCAATGATGAACCCAGATGTAAGAATCGTCAAGAATGCAGTGGAATTCTGTGAAAAAGCCGGAAGAGACTGCATGACTCTTTATTTTGAGGGTGCTCCAACCGTTCGCCAGATCGAAGCCGTCACAGCCCAAGTTGCTATGGGGTGTCGGGTACGACCCAACATGAAGAGTCGTAATCTAAGGTACCATACCAAATCGGTTGGTGGGCTTGTTAGAGTTCAATTGGTCGATTAACGCGGGTTGATCTTTCGAAACAGAGTTCAGTGGGAATTATTATAATTCCATTTGTGTTTTTGGATTTTCTGTTTCGTTCTTAATGGAGTGCAACCCCAGTGAAGTTTAACGATTATACTGATTCATATGCTTGGGATAATAGAAGCAATGATTTCAAAAGCCACGGTATCAATAATATCCGTGATCTTAATAATCTGTTTGCTGGTGTGATCCGTAAATCTGGTGGGGTGATGGATGCAGATTATGGCGACATTGTCCGATATCTGCTCGTCTCCAGAGAAATGGACTGGATTGAAGAAAAAAAGACCGTATTATGACGTCTACCCGAGCATGATCCCCATACTGGAGGGCTTGAGATTAGATTTCTCGCTCAAAGACATTTCTCTGCCGATGGGTTTCGAACAGCTTTTGGTACGATTTCCAGAAAACCACGACGTTCAATGTATCTTTTTTAGTCTTGAAAAGCATGAGGGGCAGTATCGTTGTTTAATGAACGCCCATTTTCTTAGTAAAGAGAGTGAAGACGAAGACCGTGTTACAATTACCACGATGTGGGAAGATGATGCTACTGGTCAATCTGCTCTTGACTATTTGAAGGGCTGTGACCCCGATATGAGCGAATATAAGATCAACCAAATGACCAGGTTTTTCGCGATCTTTATTGGAATATGCTTGATTGGGAATGATCCAGAGATCGTCGAACGCCAAGTTCTAAGCAAGGATCTGATCAAGCTTAATGATGATAACCATGAACGACTAGCCGAAAAGCAAAGAAACGCGGAAAGTTCGGCTTTTCGTTCGGTGCCATGCTTGAAAAAATCCCGCATTTACGTCGCCCTCACCCCTGTTGGGTCGCCTGTGGACCAGGACGTAAGTACAGAAAATTGAAGCTGCGTAAGGGTAGCATTGTTCATCGGGACAAGATCGAGAAGATGCCTACCGGGCTTCTTGATTCTGAATAAGCCAAGAGACGCCGGGAAAGGCGTCTCTTTTGTCTTCTCTTGCATCTGAACGTGGCTGGTGCCTAAGCACGCCAGTTTTCGTAGTTGGCCCAGGTGACGTCTTTTAGATACCTTTCTCGCATTTCATATGAGACTTCATCTCGATGGATCTCGCCGACTGGTTTGAACTCTGGCAATTCATCGATGCTGATGCCCATATGCACCAAGCATGCTGTAGCTGTTTGCTCGGGTTCTTCAAGAAGGTCAAGCTCGTAGCTGATTGAAATGTGATCTTTGTCTTTGAAGAACTCGTCAAAGTACGCTTCTTCTTTTTCGATCTCTCGAAGACACCAATCAATGTCATTGAAAGAATATGTGACCAGGGGGACTTTGGTCTTAGTTCCTCGATGCCAGATATTAGTCTTCCAAGCTTTGAATCTACTGATCGCCTGTAGGATCTTGTCCTCTCGATGGAGCCTGATCCAATGAGTTGGTTTGATATCCATTTCATTGAAGATGTCGGTTTGGGCGGTAGTACCGACCACTTTAATACCGAAGACTTCGTTTTCCGTAGACTTCTTATTAAAGAGTTTGTTGCGATATTCAGCTATACCAGCAGATTGATCCAACCCGACTTCTCGAACATAATCACTTACTAATTCTGGATTAGCATATTCCTGCGGTTGGCCGCAGCGGTTTGTAGAACGAAGGAGTTCACAGAGGAGCGTGCTTCCAGTTCTACTGCCGCATCTGATTGCATACTTCTTTTTCATTTTAGGTCTTTCAGTCCATGAACTAGTGAGGATACAAAGTTCTCACCTTGAATCCAAGTTTTGTTGACAGCCTTCAGATATTCGTGAGCTTCGTTGACCTTAGTCATAAGGTGTGGGATCTGCTCTGGGTGATCGAAGAATAGTGGGTAATAAGGCCCCAGGTATTCGACGGCTGCGGGGTGTCGGTTAACGATGACTGGTGTGTTCCGGGCAATGCAATCCAAGATTCCATTCGCAGCACTCAAATCGAAGAACTCCATTGCGACCACATTTTTAGTCAACAATTCATCATATTGACTAGGTGTGTAGAAATTATACGTCTTGACTTCAGTGCAGAAATCACTTCGATCATCGAGCCAAGACCAATGACGACGAACCCTGTCATCCCAAATTTTCATCCAATCTTTAGTCAACGCTGGCTTCCATTTGGAATGCCCGCACACGTCCAAGAATTGGTGTAACAACTGCGTATTTCGCAGGTAGCAACCGACTTGAATAATCCGCTTGTCTTTATTGGCCTTATAGGCTTCTGGACACCAGAACTTGCGTGGGGTTCCAATCGGGTGCTTCAGTGACAGAACAGGACAATCGAGTTCGGTGCGAAGGTAATCGGCTAAATGGTCGCTCAAAGCGATTGCCATCTTAAGATTGGGCAAGCTTGCTTTGAAGGCACAATTCTCTTTGAACATGCGACGGAGTGATTCACGTTCATTCGAGAAGCAAGGTGGGTTTGGTGGGTGATGAAAAACACCTACCCATGGCTCGTTGTAGACTGCTGGTTTGTCGACGTAGCAGAATGTTTGTTCTACGAAGTCATCGAACAGGATTCCGTCGTCACTCGAAATCGTTTGTAGATGCTTGTAAACGTAAGGCCAGCCACTTCGGTGCATTCCTTTACCGATGACTTGATGTGGGCACCGTACCATTTTGATACTTATGTCTTTGTCACAGGAATCACCGTTTCCACCGGTTCCGCTTCCAGTTCCGCCGTTTGGTGGGCAGAACCAGTTTTTGATCTTGCAAAATAGCCAGATTACCGGCCATAGCACAAATAGAGCTACTCTCTTCGCAAACTGGAAGGTACGCTTTAATAGTCTTCCAATTAATCTGCACATGATCTTAATTCCTGATTTTGTTTCCCCGCGAACGCCATCGTGTTATGTTTTGTTGAAATCCTTGGAGTGCTCTATGTATTATGACAATGGAGAATGAATCATGGGAAAATGTGCACAGTGTGGTGATGAATCAATTGAGACGGAGCCCATTTGTAAACCGTGTAAGAAACCCCGCGTGGGTTTTAACGGGAAAAACGAGAGATCGAAGTACACTATCGCTGTTGATATGGATGGTGTACTATGCGACTTTCGCAAGAAATACTTGGCTCTCAAGTCACTTGATCTTGAATTCCCTCAATCACTTCAGGGATTTTCTTGGATCTTGAGCCCATGCCTGGTGCGATAGAGGGGTTCAAATACCTCTGGAACAGGTTCGATACGTATGTTTTGACACGTCCCTCAGTTTGGAATGTCCATTGCTATACAGGAAAAGCTATTTGGGTACGTGAGCATTTAGGATTCGAAGTCTTGCATAAGATGGTTCTTAATCCACAAAAGCAGCGGAATAAGGGTGACTTCTTAATCGATGATACAGAGGATTCGGGTCAGACTGAATTCGATGGAACGTTCCTAAAGTTCGGGCCTGATGATCACGATTGGAGCACGATCCAAGACTTCTTTAAGAGGCTGGGGTAATATCATGCAGTATAATGAGATTTGTCAATGTGGACATAACAAGAAATGCCATTTGGACAATCTAGAGGACGCCAGCACGGCTACTGATTGTTATTTTCAGTATAACTGTGATTGTAAACAATGGCGACCCGTAGAAATATTCAAACAGTCCTACGTCGGCGAAGACGGATACCTACACAGTGCCCGGTCTTTGTGTTGCAACCATTGGCTTTGTTACTATGATGAAAAGATCGAAGCCAAGGTACACTGGGTTGGAATTGGAGAACCGCCTGAGAATCTGGAGTGTCGCAGATGCACCAAGCCGGTTTTCACTCCACATACCAAATGAAGAACTCAGTGTCGAATCCGTCAATGCCAACGATTCTCTTACTGGTCTTCTTACCAGGGATATCGTGATTAGCGGAGATTACCACCGTTCCGGGCTTCTTGATTAGTGGGACCAGTTTCTCGATAAGGTCGGGAAACAAGAAGATCGTGATAATGTCTGCTTCTTGGAAGTCGTACTTGAGGATATCATCCTCTACGATTGTCACCAAATCCTCGACACCCAATCTCTTGACCCTTTCTTTGGCTTTCCTCACCGTTTCAGGGTTGATTTCGACTCCGACGCCCCTTGTGCCATAGAGCTTCGCGGAGTGGATCACGATGCGTCCGTCTCCTGCTCCCAAGTCGTATACAACTTGATCCTTTTCGGGGCTTACTAGCCTCAGCATCACGTCTACCGCACTCATTGGGGTGGGTAACAATGCTGTATCTGGATCTTTTTTGATGATTGGTTGGACTGGTCTTGGTTGGGCCACAGTAGGTTGAATTACCGTTTGTATAGCCGGTGCAACAGTTGGCTTTGGAACGTATGTTGTTTGGGGTCTCACAGCCGGAGTTGTGATTCGCGTTGATCTCCAATCAGAGGTCAGTTGGTAGCCCGGCATTGGTCCCCAGATTTGGTTGCACATCGTGCAATTGGGATTGTAACAGTATCGGACTCCGTTGTTCCGGCTTGGGTTGTGGCGGTATCTTTGTGCTTGAGCCTCAAGGGTCCCTAATGATACGAACAGCAAAGTCAATAGCAACGTCAAGATTCTAAACATGGTGGTTCCTTGGCAGTATAGTTATGGGGTGTGTTAATGTACTGGAAACCCCTCGTATTTTTTATGGAAAGAAGAGCAGGATATGACAACTAAACAAGTGATCGTAATTCGTCGCGATCTCAAAATGAGACGAGGGAAGGAAATTGCACAAGGATCTCACGCTTCAATGGCTTTTTTGACTCGTCGGATTCAAAAAAGCCTTAAGGTGTTCAATAGCCCGTATCCACCGATGAATGATGCAGAACGCGAATGGATTCTTAATTCGTTCCGGAAAGTCACTTGTCAAGTGCCTGATCTGGAGTCCTTGGAGAAGCTTCACGAGTTAGCACTTGAAGCAGGACTAGAGTCACATTTGGTGGAGGATAGTGGACATACTGAGTTCGGTGGTGTCAAGACGGTTACTTGCCTTGCTATCGGACCTGATTACGCGGAGAAGATTGACCCGATTACGAAAGAATTGAATCTATATTAAGGATTATTATGAATAATGTCGACAATCCTGTAATCAAGCGTGCTGTTCTTCCCATTGATGATGAGTATGGGTCTGCGAATGTTTCCTGTGTCACAATCAATGGATATGAGTACGGGATTAATATCGATTTCATCTCCGAAGAAAAACGAGAATGGTTCGTGCAAGTCTTCGGAGATATTTTAGAACGTGTAGGCGCCAGGGCACGGCGTGAGGTCAGAGAGGACCGAGAAAAACGTCTTCGTGACCTGTGTGGATTGAAGGATTAATTCGGCGGGACATATTCCCAAACATTTCCTTTATGCACCTGAACATTTTTTGCACCAAAAGCTTCATTCACGGCTTGGATGACGCCATCGAACATCGGAGACACGTAATCGTGTCCGGAGATTATACCGCCCTTCTTGAGCAGCGGCAGCGATACTTTAATGTCTCTGACCACTGATCGATAACCGTGACAGGCATCGATATAGATGAAATCCAACGACTCAGGCTGGAACCAATTACATATCTCGCTAGAGTAGCCTGGTATGAGATGCATATTGGATTCTAAGCCCATTGCTTTTACATTCCTGATGCTCCTCATGTAAGTCGATGCTAACATCGCACAATTATTGATACTCCCGTAAGTATCAATACCATAACAGTCCGTGTTCTTTCCCATTTCTTTTATCATTGTTGCGAAATGGGCTAGGCTCTTGCCGTGGAAGTTTCCGATTTCCAGCATTGCACCATCAGTTGGTATCCATTGTGCGATCCGCTCATAGAACTCTTCCCAATGATAAAAGCCCCATAGTTCTTCCCAATTGTCAATAGTACGCCCGTGGTTGACATAATGGTATTGATCAGGCCCGAGGTTCAATCTCCCAACATTATTCAGTATCCAGCCGTTTTTAGACATTAGATGCTCATAATGATGACCAGTAATCAACATGTGGTGAGTCGTCGTTTTTAACGCCTCTATCACTTCGGCTCTGGTTGGGTTCATTAAATAACATGAATTGGGTGGATTACCAAAAGGTATTCTTTTTTTTTGAATTCTGGTCGAGTTAGGTGCATTTTACTCATGTATGAACCGCCATTCATAATTATTTCGTCAGCACCAACGACAGCAACAATGGGCTCTTGCCCCAGTTTACAAGCATCTAGAGATTATGTGGCTTATCTACAAGGTCTAGGGTTGTGTCAATCGGGCTCGATAGGATGTTACAGAAACAAACGATTTGTTACTGTTGAGAAATTTGGGCAGCTTGATCATTCTTTAAATGACGCTTGAACACAACCCAGATGTCTAATTCATCTTTGATTATTAGATGGTCGTATAATTCCTCCAGTGTGTCTTTGATTAAATGTGCGGCAAGACCGGAAATAGTACCAGAATGACGGATTTTCGGGAGCCACGCTTTTTAATTCTTGCAGCATATTGGGTCCTTGTAGACCGTCCAAATGCAAATGGTTGATGCTTTCATCCGCAAACATCTTAACGCACTGAATACTCAAGCCTTTAATAGCTGTGATATTATACCCAGAGTCTTGAAACATGGTCGTTGTTTCCTGCCACGATAAATGTGGATGTGGCTTATGTTGTGGTGTCCATCCGTAAGGCTCTATGGTATAAATCCGGATATTCTTCGATTGTTGCTTGGCACAATGAGCCATATGTGCTGCACATTTGCCGTGATAGGTCCCCACGTCCACAACAGCGGAATCATCCTCAAGACGATCGATTAGGGCTTCGATATGTTCGGGGTAATCATATACACCCCAGAAATCTTCCCAGGATTCGGGTCTTAACCGTTGTGGGACATAGTGCCAGATGTTCTTTGGTAGACAGGTCGTTTGAACTGCCATCCAGCCCCTTCCATACATCAGTTCATCACATGGATGTTCAGCCTGGATTAGGATATGATGGCTGATCTGCTGCGTGGCTTCAAATATTTCGCAGTCAGACGGATCTACCAAAATGACCGTCTGGTTTGGGCCTTTGTGTTCGATTAGTTTTAATGTTTCTCGAAACTTCATGTGCCGTCTGCATGGACAGATTTTAGGTGGTTCGCGTATACATTTCGTTTTGTGAATTTAGTATCACAAATCGGACATTCGAAATGACCACTTTCCTTATCTACGCTTATAGTATCGAATTGTTCGGGCATGCGTGGGAGTTCATGAATTGCCCGATATGCTACCAATTGTCCTGTATGATAATTGGTGTGACCAATCATAATGTGTGATAACAGGTCACCCAAGGTCGGTAGGTGGTCTTTGTACTTGGCGATATTATTCGGCCTTGTGTAGTCCGCCAGGGTCAGTTTACCAACAGCGAATAGTAGGTCATCGCGACAATCGGTGAATGCTTTGACTAATTCCTTACTATCTGGATACAGGGTATTGATCGGCATTGGTCTCGAACCAGTACCAAAAGTTCTGTGCCAAGTTTCGGGTAGAATTGATTTCTTGGTTAGGGTTATGAGCAACAGATCGTAGCTGACGGATAAATGGCCAATTGTCCAAATTGGATGATTAGAGAATCCAAAGAGTTGGCTGATTAATTTGTAGCTTGGTAGATCTTCAAACAGTTTCAGGAAATAATCTGTTTGTAGCCTGAAGGAATGGCTTAGCATGTAGCTTGTCCCATCTTTTGGTTTATTCGCAGTTCGAATTTGCTTGGGCTATAGTAAATACATAGTCGTGTTACACTTACTAACACAAAGTCAACTTCTGATTCTTCAAGCCCTCTAAAACTATGGTGTTCAATGAACAATCCTTTTCTGGAGTTAGTGCGTGGTGCGTAAAAAACCATCCAACGGAGCTAAGGAAGTAAACGGAAATTACGAAGTTACTGAAGAACAACCCCAATTTGACTACAAGAAACACTATAACGTCGAGCTGAAGAACAAAGCACAACGAAGTGCTTTTGCTAAGTTCAAGAACGTCGACTACCTCTTTCTAATAGGGCCAGCTGGCGTCGGCAAATCATTTCTCGCCACAGCCTTAGGCGTCCGAGAAATCGTCAACTATCGTGCTGGAAGACTGGTCCTAACAAGACCTATCAAAGAAGCCGAAGAATCTCTGGGTTATCTGCCCGGCACTTTCGAAGAGAAGGTCATGCCTTACCTGATGCCATTGTATGACCAACTCTATGAGGTCTTTCAATGCGACAAGAAAGTAAGGACCCAATTCGAAAAAGAATATGTCGAAATCGCACCATTAGCATACATGCGTGGTCGAACATTCTCGAATTCGGTCTGTATTTTCGACGAGGCACAGAACGCCAATTACAAACAGTTGAAAATGTACCTGACTAGGCTTGGTCATCAAAGCAAGATGATCATTACTGGTGACCCGGCTCAAACCGACATTCCAGATTCGGATCTAATGGAGATAATCGACAAATGCCGTCATCGTGGATCTGTTGGAGTTATCGAATTCGAAAACGCCGACAACGTCCGACACGCATCAGTCGAGGCAATGCTTGAGGATCTCTAATGAACAAAGTAATCTTGCTTGTTCGAAGAACCAAGAGCTACTATTTCACTAGAATCCCAGACAACGAGCCAAGTGCCGTGCTGGATAAGAACGCTGTAAAAGACGTTCACTGGCGGACGCACTATTGGGAAAAGCTGGTAGGCAAGAGCTACAGCCAAATTAGAAATGAAATCGAAGCTCTTGCATATAACCACAACATCAAACAGAAACCAGATATTGTTTACAATTATCATGTAAGGTCAATACCCAATGATAATAATATCTGGATTCTTCCGATTGACGAAGATGACTTAGCCGATCGAGATGGGATCGATTATATTCGGAACTTCGAAGGTTCTGAAAATATCATCATATGGAATACACTGTTTTCTGAAGTCGACGAAAAAGTCATAAGAGTCGGTGGCCAAAAATCGGTTCTATCTAACGCCTATGCTATCAGATCTAGCTACGCCCATAAGTTCCCAAGATTAGTCTTGAAACACATGGGTGTAAAGAAGAATCACGAGCATTTGGCACATCGAACGGATTCGATTTTTGGGTTTAAAATCGAAAACCCGGCTAGTATTGGCAGGCTTTGGTCCGCACCATCTGAAGAACAGATACTCGATAAAATAACAAAATTTCGGGCCATCGACAGCAGCGTATTGTCACCGGAAATGAAAGAGTTATTCACCAAGATACAGGATGTATTCACCCTTGTCTGAACAAAATTGGTCCGACTACGGAATCGACAAAGCTTTTTACGTCAATCTTGGCAGAAGATCCGACAGACGAGCATTTTTCGAAAACCAGACCTCGAATTTTCCTTTTCGTATAAATCGGTACCCAGCCAGAGACGGGAACGATCTGTGTCTCCCGGAATACCTACAACCTTATTCTGGAGCTATCGGTTGTAAAATCAGCCATATCGAAATCTATCGAATAGCTCTTGAGGCTGGGTACAGCAGAATTGTGGTTTTTGAAGACGATTGCCTGATGAAGGGCAATGAGGAACGATTTCAACAATTTCTCGAATCGATTCCTGATAATTGGAGCTGGTTCAACGTATTCAAGCCCAATGACGAGTTTCCGAATGTGGTATACGACCACGGAAGTCATTTTTCTTCTAATGCTGTCAACAGCACGCATTGTTACGGCATTGATGCAAGATTCATGAGAAAAGTGATTGAGCAACATGATGAGAATCCTTTCCCAAATTCAAGATTGATTCACATCGACATGTTGATTAATGATATTGGAACCAGAGAAGGCATCAGATGTTTTTCACCCAAGAAATTGATTAATCAGAACACAGATATTCCAAACGACAATCATTGGGGGTGGCCCAACCAGAGGCCGATTATCAGAAAACTAGATGAAGGCTACGAGTGGAACTTGTTGGTTGTTGCTAAATGTTCCAGTCATGCAAGGATGAAAGAATTGAATGCGATTGATGAGTTCGATTTCGAGGTTGGGTCGATGGGATCTAGCTCTGATATGATCCACCAATATAGTCATGTTCTGTATATTAATAATGCGTGGGCTCCGATTCGTCGGTTGACAAACCGTTTCTTTCATGCGGCTCGAATGTACGACTGCGGAATCTACACTCCTGCTAGTAGCTGTGATGTTGATTGGTACCCAACAGCTGAGAGCTTGAGTGGCTATTACTGGATACAGAACTCGCCCAGATTCATTTCGGATTCGGTGGTCGGCTTTAAATCAGAATTGGCCGATCTGCGTTTATCTGATGTGAACCTGGGCGAAGTTCTTGGTAAGAAGGCTCTTGAACTCAAGATGCCGATTGTAGCCGATTCGAAGCTTAGCTTTTGAGTTCGTTTAGCTTGGCTTGCATCATGTCCAGGTAGTTCTGGGCGTCACGCAGGTCTTTTTCTTTCTTTTCGCCGGGGTTCCGATGTTCGGATCTTTTGGCGAAGAGGTGGACCCATTGGCCGAGTTCTGCGAAGGTGTAGGCTTCCCAGGCTTGGTTTTTGTAGTCGGCTTGGTGGGGGACACAGCTTTCTGGTGTAGCGGTCATGTTAGTGCTCCGGTACGGGGTAAAATCTAGTAAGTAGTTTAAGTTTGATACGAACCTTGGGCGGGTGAGTTGTGTCCTTTTTAGTGTCAGATTAACGCTTGGTGAGCTTTTGGCACAATGAGGTAATCTGACATGTGTTATCTTTAATGTCACTCAAACGTAGACACAACAATCGAGCCTAATCGGGTTCATCTTTCACAGGATATGTGATCTTCAATGACTACCGCACTCCTATTATCGAGAAACGTAAACGCCATGGTGATCTTTCCTTCGATTACGATGATGTGAACCGTAAAGAGGTCGGGGTCTAGTCCCTGTAATGAGATAGCGTCGACTATTAAGTCGAGACCTGCTTCCGCCCCAATTATTCCCCGGTACGCTAATGGTAAACGGAGACACTGTTAATGTCTTGTAGTCCGTAGAGAATACGGTATGCAGGTTCGAGCCCTGCCTGGGGAGCTTTGAAGTGTGCAACTCATTCGTCTCGTGTGAGAATCAATTGCTTAGCCGGAAAATGAGGTTAGCGAGACAACAAGCCCCTGTAGCTCAATGGTAGAGCAGTAGTTTTGTAAACTACCGACCTCAGTTCGATTCTGAGTGGGGGCTCTGGCCCCAATGGTGTAATGGTAACATGCTAGACTTTGAATCTGGCGTTGACCGGTTCGAATCCGGCTTGGGCTTCTTGATATGGTGTGGTAGCTGAGACAGTTTAGCAACGGGCTGAAATTCCCGTGTACGGAGATGCGAGCACTCCCCACACCACTTACTACTCAATGGTGTAATGGTAACATTCGAGGTTCTGACCCTCGCGACGATGGTTCGAATCCATCTTGGGTAGCTTGTGCGAAAAGTAATGATCGTATTATTGTAATCAGAGTGGCGTCGGTACCCCGCCCACCAAAGAAAATTCTGACTACTAGCACATTAAACAGGAGAATATGATGCACTTGAATGAACTTTCTGAACACGAAAAAGAAAGACATCAAAAACGCCAACAGAAAATCGATGAAAACATCGAGGTGTTCAAGAGAGATTTAGAACGTAGGATCGATCTTGATGAAAGAAAGAAAAGAGCTGATCCTCTCTTGAAGAAGTACGAAAAGAAGTAACGGAAGGGCAAGCCAATTGGTGGTGGCCGCATCTTGGAAAGATGTTAGGGGT
>Ga0136599_1000209_pt1 | contig 17924 bp, 7 predicted proteins | sample AntRauMFilla2697_FD_104635 | JGI IMG/M metagenome (GOLD analysis project Ga0136599, IMG submission 104635) | Saline lake microbial communities from Rauer Islands, Antarctica - Metagenome Filla 2 #697 | ecosystem: Environmental > Aquatic > Non-marine Saline and Alkaline > Saline | place... | reverse complement strand
TCTGGCTTTAGCTATTACTAAAGCATCAGCATTTGCGCCATACACAGCTATAAATCTTGAAGTTGGTGGTGAATTCCAAAAACAACACAGAGGTTTAATTAGAGGTGGGCTTTTCTCTGCTTTTTATGAGTCTTCAAACTTAGTGGGTTTCATTAATCCATACATCCTCATTTCAGGTGATGACCTTCTTAGAACAAGTAAAAACGGACATTACTCAAGATATTCATTTGAAGCTAACATAGGTGGTGGTGCTAGATATAAAATTAATAACGATTACATGGTAGGCGTATCAGCATTTTTCGACATTAAAAGTGCTGCTGTTTTAGGTACTAAAAAAGACCGTGTGGAAAATTTAATTAAGAGTATAACTGTATCCGGTGAATTTTTCGTTAAAGATGATTTAACATTTAGAGCTAATGTGTATTGGACACCATTTGAAAGTAAGTTTGCATTAAGTGGCGATATATCTGAGTCAATAAGTGCAAGTTATGATAGTGATACAAACAAAACCTCAATCGGTAAAAGAGTCGTTATACAAAACAACGCTCTAACAATCTTAAATGGTTTAGAATTTGAAGCCATGGCAAACACTTCAAACATAATTAAAGGTACCAAGTTTGGTGTTCAAGGATTTCAATTTGGCTCCAAAGATAAAGCTTATAGAGGCATCAAAATTAAAGCAGAATATGCCTTTAACAAAATGTTTAGCCTTAAAGGTCATGTAGAGTTTAATAACAAAGATAACTACAAACTTAGAATTTTAGCTAATATTAAGCCATTTGCAGCAGGACAAAAGCTTAACAATAAAGCAAAAATAGATAATCATTTTTATGACTTCGTAGAAAGAGATATCGATATCCAATCAACTAAAGGTAAAGACGGAGCACCTTCAGCTGAGCAAAAATTAAAAGATGACAAAGGCCAAGAAATAGCAGATACAGAATATGAAGGTTTTTATTTAGTTGCCGACAAAGGCGATAAAAAAGTAACAGGTAATGCATCTATCCAAAGCCAAGAAATTAAAGATATAATAACCAGCTTACCTATAAATATAAAACTTGTAATCGCAGAAGTTAATGATGCAGGCGAGCCTACCGTAATAAAATTTGAATCCACAGATGCTTCAGATGACCAAAAAGCAGATGCATATAAGATTGTAAAAGAATTAGTCGGTAAAGACTTTTTAACACCCAGAGTTTTAGGCGGTTTCAGCGTAGTTAATGAAATGTCAAAGTTCGTCAATTCAGATAGCCTAACTGATAAACAGAGAAATGAACTTTCAGAAAAAGCACGAATACTGTCTTCCAAAGAACTTCCTTACACTAAAGATAACCTTAATGGTATGCAAACCAGTATTATGGATGGTCCAAAATTAATAGTACAAGCTGAAGAAGCCACTTCTATTTCAGGAGTCGAATCAACAGGCAACATGACGGTAACTAATAAAGAGCATAAAGGTGGTACAAGTAAAGATGTTGTAAGGATTGAGCTACACAATCAAGACGGTAAATCTCATGTTTTAAAGGTTACTAAAGAAGTAATAGCTGATGATGGCAATACAACAACAGTTACACAAACATTACAAACAAACCAAGCTACAAAAGATGCTATAGACAAAGCAATTAATAAAATTGGTGATTCAGGTCAATTAACCAGAAACCAAATTGCTACTGTATTAAAATCATTAAGACAAGATGATAATGATGAAGTTAAATATGTAGCCAATTTGCTACTTAATATAGAAACTTCAGCAAACTTTAAAACAGTTTATGAAAGTAGTGACAAGTTAAAACTCTTATTAGATGAGGAAAAAGAAATTAGTGAAAAAATTGCTGCATTTAAATCATCTCGTATGGGTGGTATTGTGGCTTCAGCAAAAAAGGCAACTACTGAAAAAGAGACTAGAGACCTTATTAATAAATTTAAAATGGATACCAAAGAGTCTATAATCTCTATTGAATCTTTCGTGTTGGAAAAAATTTTTGTATCCGAATCAAGCCCCAGTGAACAATTAGTAGCAACTAAGTCAGCCTATGAATCTTTTGTGGGAAAACTCGAAGATGGCGATGCAAAAAATAACTTAACAAAATCAGTAGAATTATTAAAAGTAGCTATAGAAAAGTATTCCATGCATGTCATCCTTATCAGTGAATTAGACAAGCTTTTAAAAGAAACTAATGAACCTAACCTTGATGAGATAAATAAAATCTTAGATACTGATGGAAATAAAGCAGATTTTGCTGATGCATTTACAAAATACACAGAAGCCAGTAAAGCATTAATAACCGAAGAAGGTTCAGATACTCTAAATGCCTATATCAACAGTTTAATTCAAGCTAGTAAGACTAAACTTGAACAAGTAACAAATACGAAAATGAGGCTTATAGAGTCTGTTGATAGTAATCTTTATAACTCACCAAAAATAATAAATCTTTCAGTTAAATCCACAATAGCTTTGTTAAAATATTATCAACCAGAAAACAATGAAGATAAAAATCTGTACAAAGAATTATTCACACAAGAAACAGATGTTGAAACATTTAAATTCATTACAGATGAAATCAAAGCTTTAGAAAAAAATGAACAAGAACAATACATTTTTGGTTTAATCAGATATGCATTCCATAGTCAATTTGATAGAGGAACTTTATTAGGTGAGTTTAAAACTACTTATAATAAATATAAACTTATTACCAATAATATAATTAAAGAGCTTATAGACGAAAATAGCAAGATTTCGCAAGAACAAAAAATAGATATCAACTCAAACTTGGATAATTATTTCATTCAAGAAAATAGTGGAGGTAAATCATACTTCTTGAATGAAATTGCTAAGATAGTTTTTGGCAACAGAGAACATGCATTCTCAGATAAAATTAAAGATATTTTAGTACAAGGTGAAAAAGCTACCCTTGAAATGATGCAAATCACCACAAAAATAATACAGGCCATTGTAAAAAATCATAATGGCAAAAAAGATGTTTTACAAAATAATTTAGCAACTTTTGGAAGTGAAGTAGCAGAATTGCTTGGTAAGCTTTTAACCTCATTAGACAAGGATGCTGAAACATATTCTAAAGAAATGGAAAAAACTTTTAGTAACCAAGTAAAACTACTCAATAACTTTGTTGATATAATTAAAGAGATTAAAGAGCATGGCGCCACACCTATGAAGGCTTATGATTCATCACCACTAGACGTCCTATTAGAAGGTGATGCAGCAGCATATGCTAAAGAAGCAAGAGAAAAAGCAGAGGCTAAGCTAGAAATTACAAATGAATCAGCATTAGCAGCAGACAAAGCAAAAGAAGATGCTAATGCGGAGCCAGATGAATTAACTTCTAATGACATTGATGATGATGATTACTAATTAAAATTCAACTCATTCTTAAATAATCCATCATTTAAAGATGATTTGATGAAAACTATTAAAGGGGACCTAGTCCCCTTTTTTATTTGTATAAATTTAACATTTATTGTGTGTTAAATGCTTTTTGCTATTGGAAATAAGAATAAAGTATGTTATTTTTGAGCTAAATACACAATGCATCTTTGGAATTTCAAATGAAAATTAAATTAATTGCTGCTTTGGCTTTATTATCCTTTAATATCTCAGCTTTGCCATACGCAGCTCTCGATATTAATTCAGATAAGGAAAAACTTGGCGGTAGTGTATTCTTAACACTTTATGACTCTAAAGATCTCGTTGTTTTTTTAAACCCACATGTTAGTGCTTATTCAAATGAACAGGTAGATCAACATGGGCAAACTATCAGAAATGATAATGATTATAAAGTATATCTAGAATCTTCATTACGTCAAAATTTTTCATTGCTATTTGATATTGGTGGTGGATTTAGATTTAAAAGCAAAGAAAATATATATGGCGCATCTATCTTTTGGAGTATAAATGACTATCCTCCTACACTAAATGAAGATGAACTTTCGAGTAGACGACTACATGGCTTAACTATTGCTACTGAAGCTTTCATTAAAGACAACTTTATAATTAGGATTAATGGTTACTTATATAGCCCTTTTAAAAATGAATCGCCGCTTTTTTCAAAAGATAAAAAGATGTTAAGCGTAAGATATGATTTTGAAAAAAATCAAACCTCAATTGGTAAAAGATTTCAGAATGAAAAAATAGCTTTTAAAAAGCCAGATGGCATTGAAGCTGAAATTATGTTTAATCCACCTAGTTCTTTTAAAAAATTAAAATTAGGCGTGCAAGTTTTTTATTTTCAATTAAAAAATGATTCATACAAAAAATATGGTGGTTCATTTAAAGCAATACATACCTTTAACAAAACATTCCAACTCGGCGCTCAAGTTGAATCTAACAATATAAATAAAATTAGAGTTGGTCTTTTATTAAATATACATACATTAAAATTTGGTAACAAACTAAACAATAAAACTAAACTAGACGAACATTTTTATAGATTTGTAAAAATGAGTGGGAATGGATTAGTGAAAATTATACATGGAAATCCCTTGGAACCTGCAAAATTAAGAGATAAATCTGGCGCAGAAATTCCAGATCAAATAATATCAGACTTGGTTATAGGTGCTCCATTATACTCTAATAACATAATAACTAATGTAGATATTGTAAATCCTAGTAAAAAATTGGAAGAGATTATATTTAAAAGTGCTTTATATAATCGCGGAATATTTTTTGCAGTATTAGATGATAATGGTGAATATAAAATCAAAAAACTTGGTCCATTTGAATTTGAAATAATGAGTACATTATCTTCTATTGCACAACAAAATATTGTTATTGCTAAAACATAACTTCTAAGCAACACATTAACAATATAGCTTTTGTAAAAAGCTATATTGTTAAAAGATAAATTTTATAAAGCTATTAAACCCAGTCTTAGGCGCAACTTTTTAGTGAAAAAACTTTTTTTTAAATCTCACAATAATTTAGTTGCTACTAAAAGGCTCAGATTAATAAAATTTTAAGGCACCTTAGCAAGAGCCAATAAAACTTAATTTATCATAAAGCTTAGCCTTTAAACTTTTACTAAATACATCTTCCTTGAAATTAGCACTTTGAACTATTTTCACATTATTATTTGTGTCAAAAATATTTTATAGTGCATCAAATGTAACTTTCTCCCTAAAAAATATTGCTGGTCTACAACAGTCAAAACTTTCATGTAATTTATAATTTAGATACTAGTCGGACAAATTGACAGTAAAAAAATAGATGCATTAGTTTTATTTGCTTTTAAAATACACGCTTTTTTCACCTTATATAGATATATATATGTTGAAATTTGTGGTGAGTTGCAAAATATTAATAAGGGCTTTTCTTAGCACTTTTTGATGATAAAAATAATGCCAGATAAGATAAATGAAGTTCTTCTTATAGTCCTTAAAAACGATAATGTGAGTCTATTAAGCGGCCTAGGTTTAGACATTCAAGAACTAAAAGACAGCTTAGAAAAATTATGAAGTAGTATAAAAATATCTTTTGTTAATATAAATGATAGCGCTGAATATAAAAGACGTAACATTAGCAATGAAAATTCAAAAGGTAACATGGGGAAATGTTCTGCAAAGCTTAGGCAAAATAGCCTGTATACTTTCTTAAAATCTATAGATGGAAAGAAAGATTATAAAATAAAGAATACTCAAACATGAAGTTAAAGATGAGCTATTAAAACTTTTAAAAAAATTAGATGCTAAAAAAGATTTACAAGGTTAAGTGTTTTTACATTGAGATATAAAAAAAGTATTCAAAGAAGATGTATAAAATGTTCATGAGATGCTATAAGTTAGCAGTATTTAAAAGCATTCAAAGCAATAGAATCTAGCTTATGAGGCTTTAAATACAAAATAAAGATATTAAAAATGATTTAAGACAAGTAGTGTTTATTAAAGAAGCTTTTAACAGTGTCAATCAACTATAAATAGATTTAATGAAGCCTTAAAAAGATTAAAAGAAGGAAAAAAGCAAATCTAGACTTCTACTATGGATTTTTAAAGCTACAATGATAGCAAAACAAAATAGTTTGTATTATTTAGAAAAATTAACTTATTTAACACCGGAAGACACTATAGCTTTATCAATTATATTGATAATCAAATATTAGGACAAAAACTCATTTGCTAAAGCGCCGAGACTTAAATTGTTAATCGTGACAACTAATAACAATAAAGACAATCAAACTTAGATAATTAACATCTATAATTAGCCAAGAAGATAATTAATTTCTACTAAAAAACAGTAGGCCATAAAAAAACATAATATTTAATTTTATTAAAGCAGAGTAAATTATAAATTTTATGTATAGTATATCAAAATAATGTGTTTAAATAGTACTTATTAAAGCCTAGCAAAACTTAGTCAAAATAAATAAATGTGAGTTTAAAATATGAATTTAAAAAAAATATTAGTGTTAACTTTTTTGGCATTTAAGTTAAATGCAACATTGAATTTTGCAAGGTTAAACGTAGAGATTAATGGTATTTTAAGTTCAAAAAATCAAGCCGGCATAGTTAATTCAAAACTATTTATAGTTTTACACGAATTAAAAAATTCTGTCATATTTTTAAATCCATCTCAAATAACCTCTGTTGATAAAAATACTCGACACGTTTCATTTGAGAATAACATTGGTCTGGGTATTAGGCACAAGTTTAATAGTAATCTAATGTTTGGCCTTAGTGGCTTTTATAATGCTAAAAATAGTGTAGTGACTTTAGGAGAACTTAAAAAGTCACACGTAGCACTAAAAAGTTTAGTATGCGCATCAGAGCTTTTTTACAAAGATGATTTAGAGGTTAGATTTAACGGTTATTTTTCAGGACCCTTTTTTAATAATGAGTACCATTTACATGGTGAAAAAAGAAACGAGAACCCTTCTAAAATAAATGTAGATATTAATAAACAAATTATCACGGGAAGAATAGCTGTAACAAACGATGACACTATTAGGCAATTAGATGGTGCCGAGCTTGAGATCATGTTTACCACAAGAAAAATCATAAAAAATAGCTTTGTTGGAGCTAGCTTATTTAAGTTTGGTAATAAAAAACAGACCTATAAAGGGATTGAAGTAAAACTAAGATACATCATAAATAATTTTTTTGTTCTAAAAGCTTCTTATGAGTTTAATAACAAAAAAACAAAACTAATCAAAATCAAATTAGCAACCAATTTAATATCAGTTGGTAAAAAAGCACATAATAAATCTAAGCTTGATACAAAATTTTATGATTTTGTAGAAACAAGAAGTGATTTTCAAAACACTATTGTGGAAAAAGAAGAAAAAGAAGAAAAAGAAGAAGATAAGAGCATAAGTAATGCTAGTATTTTACAACCTTTTAGTGAAATTATTGAACTATATAAAAATTCATACCTTTCTAGCACATTAGGTTTACTATACAAATCTACTTTTGATAGTTTAAATGAAGCTATGATGGTTAATATAAACAAGTTGGCAGATAATAATTTAAGAGCCACAATAGACTATATTGACAGTAGTTTAAAGTTTGCTCTTATTGAATTAAATACAATGATACAAACAGATGACATAGATAAATACAAAAAATCATTCATCGACTCTAACTTGCAGGATCAAAAAAATGCCATGGCATTGATTGAGGTAAGACTTGCGGATAATCCTGCTTCTAATATGACACTTAGTGAAATAGAACAAACTTTTACGCAATACGCGTCTAGTAAAAAAATACTAGAAGAAAAGAATAAAGTTGATTTAGGGAAACTTACTCTAAAGTTGCAAGAGGTCATAAGTGAATTAACAATAGATAGCAAGAGAACTTCTGAACAGGTTTTAAGAGAAAACCATCTCTTAATAAATCTTGACCCGCAAAATAATGAAGATAAAGAGTATTTGATACACAAATCCCCTTCTTTTAATGAAGGATTAGAGGAACTACGAGCATTAATAAAAAAATTAGATTTAGAATCAATTAGTAATCTACATCGTTACACAAGAGATACCATAAATGGCGAACTTGCTAGTGCTAAAATAATTAAAGATGCTTTTAATAAATTAAATCCAAATAGCAAGATTATTGAAAAAATAGAAAAACTTTCACAAAGTATTCAAACACAAATAACTAATGCAATTACTAATCCAATTAATAGTGCAGATGATAATAAAAATAAGACTGTATTTAAATATGGAAATGATTACTATGTAATATTTGATTTTGAAGATGGCCTTTTAAAACTAAATGATTTAGGTGACATAAAAGAACTTTCTGAGTTTAAAAACATTGATGGAAAATACAAAATTAAAATTGAGAATTTTTTAGAAAAAGATAAGGAAACATATTTTCTTGTTGATATAAAAGGTAAAGAAGCTAGTGATAATGCAGAAAGGAAGAGTGCATTAAGAAAAACTTTTTATACTTTTTTAATAACTTCTATTATGAAGGAAACTCATAGCAATATATCTTTAGCAGCATGGACCTCAAAAGAACTAGCCGCTAATCCTGATTATATTAAGCAAGTTAAAGAAAAAATCACAAGCATTCGCCAAGATTTTGAAATTTTTTGTAAAGATTTTTTTGAAGGACAAGATGATAAACCTAAAGAAAATTACATACAGTATGGTTATACTGAAGGCTCTAATATAATTGATAGAGATTCAACAAGTAATTACATAAACGAAATAATGTTAGACGACCCTATTTCAAGAAGCTTAATGTCTAACGTCTATAGAGATATTTCTAGGCTTTTTAAAGCCTTTGTTGATATGGCATTAAAAACAAAAGTTAAAGAAATAGAAGTGATGAAACAGGATAACTTTAAAAGTTTAAGAGAATCTTTAGCAGAAGGAAAAGAAAAAGTATTAGAAGATATTACAACAAGACTTGGTAAATAAGAATCCAAAAACTATTGCTTGATAAATATATTATAACTATGGGCATTACTTGAATAATTTTAAAATACGAGATAATGATGCAATGAGTAAAAATCATCAACTTGCTCATATTTATAGTGTAAAATTAATGCAGATTTTTTAGGTTTAAAGTTGGTGAAAATACTGATAAAAAATCACCAATTAATTGGGTAAAATTTGTTGTTAGCCACAGATAATATTTAAATCTTGAATTTTATTTAGATAATGACAAAAAAATTAAAATATTTTCTACGAGGCCAAATAAATAATACTCTCTGCCAAAATAATTAAGTAAAAAATGTACAAAATAATAAAATCCCAGACTAAATTATAATAAATATGGAAAATAGTAATATAGCAGCTTTATAGATTTTTTAGAAAGATGATAAATCTACTAAATTTTTAGCAAATTTACTTGAATAAAATAATTTAACTATAAAAAATCTATATTTGCAAAAACTGGAGTTGAACTTCAAAAATAAGCAAAATAATGGGATAAGTTCAGAAATTTTTTCTTCTTTATTTGGTTAATCACTTATTAATATGTTTACTTTATTGGCTGTTGTGGATTGTTACTGTATAGAGCCATCAATCACAATAAAAACATACATGATTTTCAGAAAAATTTAGTTTAATGTATTTTAATATTTTTAACATTAAACAATTTATTTATTATTAGTTATAAAAATACATGCATAAAGCTCACTAAATAATTTAAAATGACATTACTAATAATATTGTATATTATTTAGTAAAAAAGAAACAAAAAATTTGAAATTCAAGAATATATTTACACACAGCTCTTTATTACAAGCTTCCACAATAATTAAAACCCTAAAAGATAATGGTTTTAAAGCATACTTTGTTGGCGGATGTTTAAGAGATTTATATTTAGGAGTTACTCCTAAAGATATAGATGTAACAACAGATGCTAAACCTACTGAAATTAAGAAGCTTTTTAAAAGAGCGTATATAATTGGCAAGAGGTTTCAGCTTGTTCATGTTTACGTCAAAAATCACTTATTGGAAGTTGCAACTTTTAGGCAGCTAGGCGAAGAAAACATTGAAAATGAAAATTTCAACCATAATATATTTGGTACAGTTGAAGAAGATGCTTTTAGAAGAGACTTTACTTTAAATGCCTTATACTATGACCCAACTACTGACGAATTTTTAGACTTCTGTAAGGGAGTAGATGATTTAGATAGTAAGATAATAAAATCAATAGGAGACCCTGAAATAAGGTTTCAAGAAGATCCCCTAAGAATAATAAGAGCAATCAGACTTTCTGCTAAATTAAACTTCTCAATATCAGAAGACGATACCAACGCTATTTTAAAATTTAATCATTTATTAACTCAGATACCATCTGCTAGAATTTTTGAAGAGTTTATCAAATTCTCAAAAACCACAAATTTATTTTTAATTCTTAAAATGCTGGAAGATTTTAATATTAAAAATATACTATGCAAAAATATTAATAGTACTGATGATGAAATTATTAAAATCTTTACTGAAAATACTAATAATAGGATTAAAGATAATAAACCTTTAAACCCAGCTTTTATGTTTGCTGTGCTTTTGTGGCAAGAAAAAATAATATCAAGTAGTAAAAGCTTAACAAGTTTCAGTAGCTCACTAGGAAGTTTAAACATTCCAAAAAAAATAACAGCTGTTATGCACGTTATATGGGCTAATCAAAAAAGATTCAGTTTCACTAAAGGCAAAAGACCATTCAAATTATTAAGACAGCCATTATTTAGAGCGTCTTTAGATTTTTATGAACTAAGAGTCAAATCAGGCTTATTAGATAATAATAATTTAAAATGGTGGCTGACATTCGTCGAAGAAAACACTGATAATAAATAATCCTATGATTTATTACATAAATATTGGTAGTAATCTGGGTAACCCTATAATAAATATTCAAAAAGCAATTGGCTGTATTAGTTTAAGTTTCCGAATCATGGATAAAAGCGATATTTTTTTAAGTAAAGCCCAATTCATAGACACTAAATTATACGATTTTGCTAATATTGCTATTAAGATTACAAGCACATTATCGCCCTTACCTTTGCTTGCTAAGCTACAAGAAATTGAGAATTTGTTTAACATAACTAAAGAAAAACACTGGAAAAATAGAATATTAGATTTAGATATTGTACAATGTGAGAAGATAAGTGTAAGAACTAAAACTCTGTGTATTCCTCACAAACAAAATTTAGACAGAGATTTTGTATTACTGCCATTATCTCAATTAGAAAAGAAATTTCAAGTGAAAATCGTAGTTAAATACATTTACGGTGTAATGAAACTAAAATAATATGCAAATCAATTTATGAAAAATTTTTTATTAACTATTTTCTTTTTTTTAAACTTATCAGGAAAAGAAAATTTCACATTGCAAATTGCAAATCAAAGTTCTTTAGAAGGTATAAGTTATAGTAGTAACCATTTAGAAGTTGAGGGTTTTTTTAACTATGCTACAACTCAAAAGTATAACTTTTTTGCTCATGCTAAAAAGCAAATTGACCACTACAGCTTTACCGCTGGAGCTGAAACAAAACCTCTAATAAAAGATTTAGCCCTTCAAACATCATTCTTTTTATATGCCAATAGTGATTTAAAAAGTTTTCTTAGCAACTTTATCATCGGACTCACTACCAATAAAAAAAACTACTATGCATGGATAAATATTCATATACCCTTATTTAAAACAACTGTAAAACTTAATGAAAACGAGGTCAATAACCTTAATAAATCTGGAGAAGACTCTTATGAAAGAGTTAACACCAACACTAAAACTTTTGTAAATAATCTCAAAGGTATTGATGTAGGTTTGTTTTATAAGGCTAGTGAAAAAACATCGTATAGAGGAGAGTTTCTCTTTTCTTTAATTAACGGTAAGTATAAAGCTGCAGCTCTTGCTGAGGTTGAAATGCGTTTAAGTAAAAGAATATTTTTCACAGGAAAAATAGAAAGCAATACAGATGGTGAATCTAAAATAGGTGTTGTATTTAGATTCAAAAATAATGACCATAATAAAAGCTTAAAAATCTGGAGCGGTCAAAAATTCCATTTATATCAAACAGTAAAAGTAACCACAACATCCTACAATGAAGTAGGTAAGGTTATGAATTTGACTAATAATGATGTTAGTGATATTCCATCTCTTTCATTTTCAAGAAACCAAGCGCTAGATTACTACAGTAATGGTTCAAAATCGATTACTCACTTTATAGGTCATGACTTAAAACTATTTACAACCATTACTCAAAAACAAAAAGAAGCTATTGCAAAAGAAATTAAAGATTTTGGGGAAAAACAGCTAAGCCGCTTATTGCAACCAGATAGTGTTTACGTTAAAAATTTAGATAAAGATGAGCTTAGAAACCTTAACCAAGAAAGTGGCTTAAAAATACATGGCAAAGTCGTAACAACCCCACATCCTTTATCAACAACAAATGACAATGTAAAGAAGCAGGCTTTAGAAGCAATTAAAAGTCGCGATGAATATCCTGCACAAGCTGCTTATTTAGATGATATCAAGAAAATGTTATCCATAAAAAGATTTTTAGAAAGTAAGGTTTCATCTTCATTATCATCAGACTTAAAATCAGGACATCTACTAGGAAATATCAATAGCTTAAAAAATAAGATTTTAACATATGAAATTTATGAAGTGTTACTAAATGCCCAAGCACTACAAGATGATGATGGAGAAAGAAATACAGAAAAAACTGAATTACTACAAAAGTTATTTCATAAAATTTACGATGTACTAACAAAAGAAAAAAGAAGTAATATTGGTTTAGTGGATGAAGAATTTAGAGAAGGAACCTCTGCAGTTTCCATTTTAATAAAAAATATGGACGATACAGAAAATCTTCACCGCCTTATAAATGTTTTCAAAAAAAGTGTCATTGATGATTTTGAAAATTGGCAAAGAGAAAGACTTTCACCTTTAACATCGAGCATTATAAATCAAGAAAGAAAACTTACCCAAAGTGTAAGCACTGCTAGAGAAGAAAATTTCAGTAGTGGCCATCAATATAATGATTTTGATAGTTTTATACAAAGTATGCGTCTAAGGCAGTATGTAATAAACTTACAAGTAGCATTTTTAGATTTCCTTGATAGAAATACATTGAATGAATCTGAAGCAAAATTAGAAGAGTACAAAAATTCATTTATCAAAAATGCTGAAAATAATTTGCAACAGCCCATTCTAGCTAACGCAAGGACAATGCTTGGCTTGTTTGTTGAAGTTTTAAAAGATAAAGCAATAAGTGATGGGGAGAAAAAAGTTTTATATGAATCTTTAGATAATTCTTCATTAAATACGTCAGAACTTAAATTTGGGCTAAGCTATCTTTCTACTAAATCAGAAAATGACCATTTTGAAGTGAGTATTACACAAGAACAGTTTGAAGAAGCTGTGATGCTTAACAAAGTCATATCAAAAGACTTGTACGATAAGATAAAATCAATCAGTCAATCTGATGAAGACACACAGATAACTTTTATATCAATTTTGGAAGAATTCACAAAAAGAAATGATTTATTAAACAAGATAGGGACACTAGATAATACTAGTTTTATAAAAAATAGTGAGTTATTTGTTTCAGATGGTGATGGAACTACAGACCAAGCACATTTGTTTCGCACTGAAAAAACAACTCATATAAATCAATTAGTTAGCAATCAGAAGGATAACTTATATGCAGCTAGGTATAATTTTGTTAGGGACCATTTTCAAGATGATAAAGATTCTTTAAATGGTAGCATTGATGATTATCATCAAGCACTTCTAACAAGCCTACTATCTGATGGATTTATTTCTTTAGAAGGTGATGATACAAAAAACATAAAGCCTTATTTTAAATCAATTATTAACGGAGCTTATAACAAGTACAAAGCTTTCATAGATAAATTAGTTGTAGAAAAAGAAAAAGTTAGTCCAGAATTTAATGGCTATATTTGTGAGCAATTTTTATTACAACTATTACCAAAAGAAAGAAAAATAATTCAAGATGCAATAGAGCATTTAGAAAGTTGTGTTGAAATATCAAAGCTGACAAAAGAAGCCATTTTCCCTGAAGCGTACGCTGCTTCGCTTAATAGTTACCTTGAAAGTGTATTAGAAGCAATTGAACAGAAAATTTTAGTTTTTAAAGAACAAAATTATAGTCTTTTAAGTCAAAAATCAGTATTACTACTTAGAAAAGCTGCAACAGCAAGCGGAGTGTTTGACGCTAATAAAGATTTTGATGAAATGGTCAAGAACAATAAGTTAAACAATTTTCAATTAGTCACCAGTTTTCTTCAATTTTTAGGTGAAAAAGAAAATTTGGAGGACCCTGATAAATTTCCTGTTCATAATGGCAGGGTCATAGCAGTTATGATGTTTTATGCTAAAAAACTTTATAAGGATAATAAAGAGCAACAAGAGACACTAATTAAATATCTTGAGTTAGAAAGAAAGCATATGCAATCACATCATCCACTCATGAAAAGACATAAAGAATCATACCTTGCTTTTGCTGCAGAAGCAGTAGAAAATTACCCTTATGAACTTTATAAAAAGGAAGTCGACGCTTTTAAGAGCGAGAAAAATAAAGATATAATCAAAAGAAAACTACGTGCGACCCTAATAAAAGCTCAGTGTTTTTTTGAATTATTTGGTGAAAAAGAAAATGAAGAAGAGACAACTAAACAAAAAGATGAAATCAAACAAGAGCAAGAAAGCATTAATGCCTTTAATAATCTTATACGTTTAGAAAACTACCAACCTAATACTGAATATACACCTTCAGCAAGTGACCTTTTATTATTAAATGAATTTAACAAAATTGTAGATGATGAAGATTATAGCTTTATTCTAGCCCAAATTGCTTTTAAAACAACTCCAAAAAAAGACGCCAGTACTAAACTAAAAATAGGCCAAGCATTCAAAGCTTTTAATGAAGCTAAAGATATATATACCAATCCTGAAAATATACAGTATTTAAATAGTCGAAATGCATTTGATGCATTGAAACCTCAAATCCATCCCGAAAATATTGAATCAATAAGCAACAATACGTTGCTATTACATTTTTTAATAAATAGGAGCAAGCTTACTAAAAAAGTTGAAGCAGATTCAATTGAAAGAGATAGTATTTTAAACAGTGCTTTAGTTAGTTATAAGGTTCAATTTGGACTAGGTGATGATTATAAATTAGAAAATTTTTGTAAAGATGTATTTAGTATAAAACAAAGCATTTCTGCTTATGAAACAGAAGAAGATTTTTTAGGGAAGCCTAGGGATGTAGAAAATAGGTTATTAAGAGGGGTCTATATAGGTGATCATGGACGTACTCAACAAATAATTGCTCTTCTTAAAGATGATAAGTTTTATTATGCAATAAATGCTTATACTAGCTCTGCAAATTTTTTCGACATTGCATGTCGATCTTTATTTCACGATGCGAATTTGGAATTTTCAAAAATTAATGTAAAAGAAATTAATTCACTTATACGTATAATGTGTGGCGAAAAAGGTCATGAACAGCCTAACAAAGATGCCTACGTCCATGTAGCGTTATTAGATATAATTGTTAAACATAGATTAAGTGATAGCCCAAATAGTTATAAAAAAAGAGTATCACAAGTTAGAAAGTCTAATTTTAAAGAGTATGTAGAGTGCATTAGTAAGTTAAAGATGGGTGATATAGCAAGGCACATACCTTTTAATATATCTGAATCTATTCTTAAAAGTAGTTTTTATAAAATAATTACCATGAGTGGTATTGATTACGGTACTTTTATAAAAAATAGAAGGGAACTATCAGATTTGCTTAGTGAATTAAATAAAACTGATAGCGTTACAGCAAACCTTATACGTAAATTTTTAGATGGTGCTGAACTAACATCAGATGAAGCAATATTAAAACTTGGAGGATTTGATAGTATTATTCCTGTTGGCTCTATACAACAACTATTAAATACTGATGAAACTACTATTTCATTTAGCACAAAGAGTGAATTTATTAGTGAAAAGATTAAAGCTCTAAAAAAAGCTAAAACATTAGCTAGTCCCGCAAAAGAATTATTTGCAGCCTTTGTAGATATAGGTAATGCAGATGTAAAAGAAGAACCTCAGATAGTCGACATTGAATACGCTATAGATGAGTCTAAAAACAGGATGGATGAATTAGCCCCAGCGGTACAAGAAAGTATTATTCATAGTTTAAGACAGCAAAGAAACCTAGACGACTTTGAAAAACATGAAGACTTTTCTTACAGTGCAAAAAGCATAGATTCATATGGAGCTTTACATATTCATTACAGTATTGAGCCAACCCAAGTAACCATACCAATGCAAGAAGATGATGAATATTATAAGCTTATTGAATTTGATAATGGGCATCATATAAATTATGAGCTTGATAAAATAAACCCAGGCAATGCTACACAAGGGGATTATTCTGCAATATTTACTGATGATTCTTATATAACTGTATTAAAAGTTACAAACAAAGATGGTAAAACTTACTATAAATACATTGTTAATTTAAATAGCCAAGTTATACGTGGAATTAAAGACGTAATTAATGAAGAAACACCAATAGAGCAAGCTTTAGGTATCATGAATCGTTCAAATCACATTTTACTAAAAAAAGTAGCACATTTAATGTTAATAAATGGAAATGATTAGTATTATCATTTTTCTTATTGGGCTCATTTTTGCTGTGCTTTGCTTTATGTTTCAGACAGCAAAATATGAGATTATAGCCTGCTTATTAATTATATATTTATACTTATTTAAAGTTTTAAAAATAACTGAAGTGTTTATTGGTTTTAGTAACAACGCAGTTGTTACTATAGCTTTAATTACCGTTATTTCAAAATGCATTACTAAATCAAATAGCTTAAGTTTTATAACTAAATCTTTAACTCAAGTTAAAAGCGAAAGGCTTTTTATTTTAGTTTCAATGATTGTTTGTGCTTTTATGTCGGCTTTTATCAATAATGTAGGTGCTTTAACCATCATGATGCCTATTGTCTATCAAGGCGCTAAAAAACTTGGTATATCAATTTCATACGTCTTATTACCTTTGGCCTATGCATCAGTATTAGGAGGCATGACAACTTCTATCGGAACCCCGCCTAATCTTATTGTTAATAATTTTGCAAGCTCGGAGTTTAATCTAAACTTTTCTTTATTTGATTATGGCTACCTTGGATTACCTATTTGTCTTACTTGTATACTTATTTTAACTTATATTTATCCTTTTATTTTACCTAAAGATAAAAAAACCAGGTTAAATGCGGATGAAAGATATTTGGTGGAGTTTAAACTTAATACTTCAAGCTCATACCTAAAAAATGATTATAGTTTTCTTTATAATATTTATAATGTAACTTCAATAATAAGAGATAATAGACAGTATAAAAAATTACTAAAGCCAGATGCAAACGATCTAATAATTGTTAATGTTAGTTTTAAAGAAATTCAAAATTTAATAAGTGATGATAATATTACAATTATTGGACAAAGAAATTTTAAAGACATAGTGGCAGTTGAGGCATTAGTTCCCTTTGGTACAAAAATTGAAAATAAAACATTAAATAATATAAACATATCTAACAGATTTAATTTATTTATTGCAGGAATACTAAATACCATAACTAGTAATACAAGTTTGCAATCTATGAAAATAGTCCCTGGTATGCAAATTTTATTATTAGGTAACAAAAACTATATAAGCGAACAAATTGAAAAACTAGGCCTTGTTAATCTTAACTTTGCATTAATAGAAAAAAACACAAGTTTTAAAAATTATATTCCCATTTTAAGTTTAATGGTCGCTCTTTTATTAAGCAGTCTTAAAATACTAGATTTACCAATTGCCCTTTTGCTGGTTTTGATTAGCCTCGTATTTTCAAATATTATTAGAGTAAAAGATATTTATAAAATGGTAGATTGGAGTATTGTGACTTTAGTTGCTTTTTTACTGCCTCTTGGCAAGGCCATGGAAAATATTCAGT
>Ga0136599_1000207_pt1 | contig 17989 bp, 22 predicted proteins | sample AntRauMFilla2697_FD_104635 | JGI IMG/M metagenome (GOLD analysis project Ga0136599, IMG submission 104635) | Saline lake microbial communities from Rauer Islands, Antarctica - Metagenome Filla 2 #697 | ecosystem: Environmental > Aquatic > Non-marine Saline and Alkaline > Saline | place... | reverse complement strand
TCGTGGCAGCAGATGACGACAGCACAGATTAAGCTCCCGCGTAAGTTAGTGCCCGTCTTCGCGCCAGCACGCGGCACAGTGAGGCACAGGGGCGCACATGGTGGACGCGGTAGCGGCAAGTCCTTCAACTTCGCCAAGATGGCAGCGGTGTTCGGCTATGCCGAGAAGCTGCGCATCCTGTGTACCCGTGAATTCCAGGTGAGCATCAAGGAGTCGTTTCACGCTGAGCTGAAGAACGCCATTGCGTCAGAGCCATGGTTGGCAGCGGCATACGATGTGGGCATTGACTACATCCGTGGTCACAACGGGACGGAATTCATTTTCCGTGGTCTTCGACACAATATGGGCAGTATCAAATCCATGGCTCAGATTGATATCTGCATTGTCGAAGAAGCGGAAGACGTGCCGGAAGCCAGTTGGATTGACCTGGAACCCACCATTCGTGCGCCTAAGTCTGAAATGTGGATCATCTGGAACCCACGCACTGATGGCAGTCCGGTAGACAAGCGATATATCAAGACGACACCGCCGCGGTCGTGCATTGCGGAAATGAATTACTGGGACAATCCGTTTTTCCCTGTTGAGCTAGAAGAATTGCGCCAGCAGCAACGCGCTGCGTTAGACGATGCGACCTATGCGCATATCTGGGAAGGTCGATACCTGACCCGCACTGATGCACAAATCTTCGCTGGGAAGTATCGTGTTGCTGAGTTCGAGCCTCACCAGAAGCTATGGGATGGACCATACTACGGATTGGATTTCGGTTTCAGCCAAGACCCGACAGCAGGTGTCAAGGCGTGGGTCCATGGGCGCAAGCTGTACATCGAATATGAAGCAGGACGCACGGGGCTGGAGCTAGATGACACAGCGGATTATCTGACACAGCGGATACCCGGCATTGGGTCTTCTGTGGTTCGCTGTGACAATGCCCGCCCTGAGTCAATCAGCTACATCAAGCGTAACGGTATGCCCAGGGCGAGGCCTTGCGAGAAGGGCAAGGGTAGCGTTGAAGACGGGATTGCATTCATCAAGAGCTTCGATGAAGTGGTGATCCACCCCCGGTGTGAACAGACCATCAGTGAGTTCCGCCTGTACAGTTACAAGGTGGACAGATTGTCCGGTGATGTGCTGGACACTATAGTGGACTCAAACAACCACTTTATTGATGCACTGCGTTATGCGCTGGAGCCAATCATGAAGGGGACAATTATCAATTACAGGAAGCTGCTATGAACAAGTTCTTGGATGGCCTCACCAGCGTGGTGAATCAATTGATCAATCGACGCAGTATGCATAACACCAGCGTGGTTGAGCGTAACCGAATGAGTGATCAGGAGATGTGTGCTTTTCTGGTCACGGGGCTGGGCAGCAAGATTGTTCGCCTCAAGACCGGGTACGCGCTCAATGACACGCTCACCTTCACCGATGATGCACAGAAGGCGATGTACAACCGCCACCTTCAGAAGTCCGTGAAGCGTGCTGCCAAGTTTGCCCTGGCGTTTGGGCGCGGGGTCATCGTTCTCAATGAACGCGGTGAAGACCTGTACACCCCGCGCACGCGACCTGTGGACATGGAGCGCACCCGCTTCAGTGTCTTCAGTGGGGACATGGTGACCGCGATGGACGTGAGCATTGACCTCACGGACGAACGCTACATGAAGCCCCGTTACTACGTGGTCAACGGTCATAACTTCCATCATACTCGCGTCATTGACTTTACCTACGTGGAGCCTGCTGAACAGGACGCAGCGTTGTACAAGTACGGCGGCGTCAGTGAGTTCGAGCTGATCCGCAATCAGATCGTCAATGATGGTGTGGTGGAACGCGCCAGCGGTGCCATCGTGGAGAAGAACGCCACGGTGTTCCATAAGATCAAGGGCTTCAAGGAGTCATTGGCTGCGGGGCAGGACAAGGAGTTGGTAGACTACTATGGCAAGCTGGCTGACCTGCGATCCATCTACGGTGACGGTATCATTGATGCTGAGGATGATGTGATTAGTGTGGCCCAGGCGCTCACCAACCTTGCGGATGTGGATCAAATCACCCTGCGTCGTCTCGCCATGGTGACAGGCATCCCGTTGTCTGTGCTGGTGGGTGAGAACGTGAAGGGGCTGAATAGCAGCGGTGAGCAGGAGCGCCAGACCTTCCAGGACACGATTGAAAACCTTCAGTTCGATTACTTCATCGACCCCATCTGCGAGCTGGTGAAGGCATGCGGCATGGAGCCTGTGGACTTTGCCAAGAATCAAGGCGGCAGCGCTCAGGAGCGTTTGAACTTCGAGCAGACCGCTATCCAAAATGCCCGCTTCCTGTGGGAGATGGGGGAAGACTACCGCCATTACCTGAGCCAGAATGAAATCATCGTCAAGGACAAGTTCAAGGAGATGTTCCCCGATGGCGAATGATATCAAGCAGCCCAGCAGCCCACGCGCTCAGGAAAACGAGTTCGAGGATATACTTGAATTCATGGTGCAGCAGATTACGCAGCGGTTTGAGAACAACGTAATCAAGGAGCTGAATCAGTCTACCGTGGAGAAGTTCACCGATGCGGCACCTGGCGGCAATTACGCCAAGGTGCTTGTGACTCTGGCGAATCGGACACGCCGCAAGATTCGAAAGCAGTTCGACAACGAGCGCATTGAAGCGATGGTGGCGGATACCTTGCGCAAGGTAGACAAGCGCCAGCAGCAGCAGCTCTATGCCTCCGTGGAGAAGGCCATAGGCGTCAGCACCGTGCAACTGGCGGCACGTGAGGGCATGACCTACACCATCAATGCGCTGGTGATGGAAACGGCTCAGTGGGTCAAGAAGCTGCGAGATGAAACCCTGGAGACGTTCACCAACAACACGCTTCACGCGATGACGACCGGTGACAGCCTGTCAACCATCATGGAGCAGTTCAAGGACGTTGCCGAGAAGCGCAAGAATCACGCGAAGTACCTGGCTCACAACCAGATTCAGAATTTCAACAGCATCACCAGTAAGATCAGGGTGCAGAAGCTGGGCATCAAGAAAGCCGTGTGGGAGACAGCCGGTGACGAATCCGTCAGGCCATCCCATGCAGACCGCGACGGGAAGGAGTTCAACATTGGCGAAGGGCTGTACAGCAGCCTGGACGGTGAGCACCTGATTCCTGGCGTCGATCACAATTGCCGTTGCACAGCACGGTACATACTCGAAGACGAAGAAGAGGATTGATACCATGGGACGCTTTACTTATTCTGGCAGGAATTGCCCACTGTCTAGTGGTTGTTCTTGACGCTCTGTTACCATACACTTAGAATCATGTAAACCAATTTGGCGCGAGACTCATGAAACACACATTGATTGGCAGCTTCAATGATTCTGTCACCTGGAACGGTGAAGAGAAGACCGCCGTGTCTGTGCGTGATGGCGTTCTTGAGTACCTTGGCGCTGAACTTGGTCTGGAACCTGTCGAGAAGACATTTACCGTGTACCGCTCCCCTGCCACGATTGCCCGTGCCAATGTCGCCATGAATGGTGTGCCATTGACGGACGAGCATGTGACCGTGGGGCATGACGTGAAGAGCCCAGTAGGTTCGGTGCTGGATTCCGAGATTATCGACTTCATTGACGAAAGCACTTCTTCCCACTTGGCATTGCGTAATCGTGTTAGAATCACTGACGCTATCAGCGGGGCGCTGAAAACCGGGAAACGACAGTTGTCATTGGGCTACAATGCCAACTTGGTTCCTCATGAGCGCTTCGACTTTGAGCAAGTGAACATTCAGCCGCACCATTTGGCTGTTGTACCGGCTGGCCGTTGTGGTTCGGCCTGCTCTTTTATTGACCGACAACCAACCGAGGTAGAACCTATGAATACCAAGCAGAAAACCGGGGATCAGCCGGAGCTGCACACGGCTTTCGTGGATGCCGAGGGTCAGCCGAATCTGCAACAGATCGTGGAGATTGCGCAGCAGCTACCCGAAGCCCTGAAGTCTGTCCCGATGGACAAGCTGCAAGAGATCATGCCGACCTTGCAGGAAATCGTTTCCATGGGTGGTGCCCCTGCACCGGCTGCTGAAGAGCCTGCCCTGGAGGATGAAGAAACCCCTGCTGAGGAAGAGCCGATGGAAGACGAGAAGCCGTCAGTACCGGTGACAGATACCGCCGAGTTCAAGGATGCGGTGAATTCCGCGATCCGGCGTCACACTGAGGTCATCGAGAAAGCGAAGACGTTTGTCGATGAATCCTATCAGTTTGCTGGCAAGGCAACTGACCAGATCATGCGCGATGCCCTGGCGGTCGAGCATGGTAAGCAGGAGTTCTCCGATGCTGAACTGTCGGTTGCCTTCAAGCTGCTGAAGAAAACTGGTACTGACCTGCGCACTTTCGGTGATGCGTCACCGAGTGCTGGTAAGTTCTCATCCATCGCTGACAAGGAGCTGTAATCATGGCTTTCGAAACTGGATACCTTGACGATCCGCAAAAGGTTGGAGCCGGTGAACTCTTCGGCAACAACAACATCATCCTGCCTGCCCGCACGTTTGAAAATGGCCTGAAAGTGGGTCACTTCGCCAAGCTGGACACGGGTTCTCTGGACAACCTGGACACTTCTGCCACCCCTGTCATTGCAGGCGTGGTGCTGCGTAACCCCGCTGCCCCTGTGGAAGACGGCGCAACCGTCGATGCCAACCTGTATGGTCAGGTTGATTATATCCGTCAGGGTCTGGTCACTGTGCGTGTTGCCACGGGGGAAACCCCGGCGCAATTCGGTGCTGTGTATGCGGACAACGCGACCGGTGAAGCCACCGCTACAGACACCGATATCGCGGTGTCTGGTGAGTTCATCGAAGAAGTTCAAGATGGCGTCTGGCTCATTCGCCTGTATTAATTAAGGAGGCATTTAATGAAACTCGGTAATCTGTACGACCTGGCCTCCTTTGAGGCGTTCTGCGACTCTGCCAGCCAGCGGGGCTTCACTGACGCCTATGCTGGTACTGTGTTAGCTCGCAACCTGACCACGATTGATCCGCGTGTGTTCGAGAAGAAGTATCCCGAACTGGCGCTGATGAACTCCGGTATCGAAGCGGACAACTCAGGCGGCTATGCCCGTCGCATCCAGTCCCTGCGTCTGCAAGACCTTGGTGGGTTCACCACCAGTGGCGATGCGTCCGACAACAAGGGCAAGATCAGCCTGGCGGGTGAAGACTCCTTCCTGCGTGTCGTGGAGCGTGAATCACACTCCAAGTGGACGGACTCTGAAATCCGTGAAGCTGAGCTTCAGGGCATCAACCTGCCGCAACGCTACGTCCAGGCTCACAACCGCATCTACATGCGCGAAGTGGACCAGATTGGTCTGGTGGGCGGGATTGGCAACGAAGGTCTGCTGAACTACAGCGGCTTCGCGGCTGACTCCGCCGGTGGCGCTATCGGTACGCTCACCGCTCAGGAGAAGTACGACGCCTTTGCGGATGGCATCACTACCCAACGCAACGCGGTGAACAACACCCCGGAGTACAGCGTCAATCGTGTCGCCACTTCTGTTGAAGTGCTGAACGACCTGGCTGCTACCATTCTGGACACCGCTGCGGGTAGCATGAGCGTCCTGTCTGCGCTGCGGGCCAACTTCCCTGACGTGACCTTCATGTCCAGCTTCCGCGCTGGTAATGTCGGCGGCACGTCTGCCACGGTGTTCTATAGCAACAACACCGAGGTCATGAAGATGCGCATCCCGCAACCGCTCACCATCGGTGAAATCATCAAGCTGGGTTCTTTTGACTTCCAGGTAGACAGCAAGTACCGCATTGCTGGCCTGGACGTGCTGGAAGACACTGGCGGTTTCATCCTCACTGGCCTGTAAGCCTGTGCGCCCCGGCAACGGGGCGTCTCTACTTCAAGGAGTTTACCATGACTGAAGAAAATCAGACCGAGCCCGAATCCCCGAAGCCCCGGCACACTGCGAAAGCCAAGCAGCCGGAACATGGCATCAAGAACATGCGTTCTGGTGACATGAATCTTGGCGGAATGCTGTTCCTCAAGCCGGGTCAGGTAGTCGAGCTGACTGCTGACCACAAGAAGAACAAGCGCCTCATGAAGAAGATCGAACACGGTGTGAAGACTGGCGTTCTGGCTGAGGTGTAACCTGTAACCCATGGCACTGATCGATGAATTCAAGGCGCGTTTCCCTGAGTTCGACACCGCTGTTGTCGATCAGTACCTTCCTGTTATTGAAGACGTGTGGCCGTGCTACTACGGTCAGGAGTATGCCGCATGCAACAAGGAGATCGTGCTGAACCTTGTTGCTCACCTGCTGGTGATCCAGTCTGCCCCGAGTACAGCCCCCATCAAGGAAGAGTCCAGCCGCTCAGTCGGTAGCGTGTCCGTGAGCTTTGAATCACGTGCTGCCGGTAGTAATTTGAGTGACTTTTTCGGCTCAACCAAGTATGGTCAGATGTATCTCATGCTGACTTCGACTCGTAGACGTGCCTTCTTTGTTTGATCGTTGCAGCCTGTGTGCCTTCGCCCCGTCTCCCCACGGGGCTTTTTTTCGTCTAGACTTGGGCTTATGAGTACACCTGAAGAAACCAAGAAGTTGATGGACAACTACCTGAAGGAACTTGAACGGGCAGTTGATGCATCGGTGAAAGTGGGCCTGCCTTCCGATAAGGTGGGCAGCGAGGTCTATGGCGACGGTGTGACGATCATGCAGATTGGTGCGCAGCATGAATACGGCACTGAGAAAATGCCTTCCCGTTCGTTCCTGCGCATGCCGTTCGACCTCAAGCGTGACGAGATCAACAACTTCATCGGCCTGCAATTCAAGACGGTGCTGGAAGACAAGCGATCCGCCAATGATGCCATGGAGCTTGTAGGCGTGAAGGCCACCAACATCAGCAAGGCAGCTTTCCGCAATAACGGTTATGGTCAGTGGGCACCGTTGGCGGAAATCACGAAAGAGATCAAACAAGAAGCCGGGAAGACAACGCCGCTGGTGTGGTCTGGCATCCTGCGCAATTCCATCACTTGGAGCATCGAGTAATGTTGCCGAACGTCAGTAGCGCCCTGCTGGGCTGGACACAACCGGTGCTGGTCAAGACCGTCACCACAACCACGGTGGACTTCGTGGAGACGGAAGTGGTCACCGGTAAAACAGTGCAGGCTGTGGTCCAACCCACCAAGAAGACCACCCTGAATGCCGATACCTTGGATTGGTCACAGCCTCACATCACCCTGCACAGTCAAACACTGTTATCATTGGGTCAGCTTGTCGAGCGCAACGGTGCAGATTACAAGGTGGTTGAGGTGCAGGACTGGACGGATTACGGCTACTGTGAGGCTGTCTGCGAGGCCACACGGCGGCCTGTGGTTGAGGTGACACCATGAACCCGCTGGTCCTGCTGGCGCTGGTCATACGCGACCTCCTGCCCCATCCTGAGGAGCTGATTCGCTTCGGGCGACTGAATGAGGAACGCGAGTGGTTCAGCGACGATTACATTGTGGTGGATCGTCTTGCACCGGGGCAGCCGATAACCCGAAGTGAGCGTTATGACGGTGTTGAGGAAGAGTTGACGCTTTCCACTAGGATGCGCCAGCCCGTGACACTAGATTTCTTTGGCGAGAACGCATACACTAACGCAGAGAAATTGCAACTGTTACTCAAATCTGATAAAGCACTGGACCTGCAAGAGCAATATGCTGTGACAGTGGGCGGTGTGAATCAGATCACTGACGTAAAGGCGCTGACTGGTCAGCAATATGGCAACCGCGTGCAAGTGGAGCTTGTCATTCAATACAGCCCGTCTATCACCCTTGATGTATTGAGGATTGATACGGCGGTTGTTGAAACAATGTCGGATTGAGGATCTATCAATGACTGCCAGTATAACGAATATAATCAACGTCGCTCTCATCCCTGAGGGACAAGCAGCGGCACGCGACAACATGAACGTTGTCTGTCTCATGACGAGTGAGCAGGGCGTTCTGTCATCCGCTGAGCGCTTCCGCGCTTATCGCAGCGCCCAGGCTGTGGAAGCTGATTGGGGCACTGCAAGCGCTGTGTCTCAGTACGCTGCCACCTTCTTCGGCACGCAGCCCAACGCGGTGAACTTCGGCGGCTCCCTGATCGTCGGATATTACCGGGGGCAAGCGGAAACCGTACCAGCTACGTCCGCGACTCTCCACGGTGTGCAGCTTTCCGAACCGTCCACCCTGCAAACACTGAACACCGTGGACAACGGTTCCTTCATTGTTGAAGTCGATGGTGTTGAACAGACGGTTGCAAGCCTGGATTTCCGCACTGCCATCAGCTTCGATGACGTTGCTGATATCATCGATACCGAACTGACCGGTGCCACCTTCGAGCACGTGAACGGTCGATTCATCCTGACCAGCAGCACCACGGGCGCTACGTCCACGCTGGGTTATTTCACCCCTGAGGGTGCAGGCGAGTTCATCGGTGACATTCTGGCGCTGTCTGACGGCTCTGGCGCGTCTCTGGTGCAGGGTGCCGATGAAGAAGTGTTGGCGGTTGAAGACAAGCTGGAAGGTCTAAGCGCCGTCAAGGCGGAAGTGAATTTCAAGGGCGTGTGCTTCATTGACCGCGTGCTGGATGCGGAAGTGCCGACCATCGCCGCATGGGCAGGCGCAAACTCCGTGCTGGTCTACAACGTCTTCAGCGGTTCAACCTACCTGGAAGTATCCACCGATAACCCGGTGTGGCAGGTGCGTCTTGCCAGTCAGAATGAGTTCCGCTGCCTGTACAGCAAAGCAGGTAACCGCAAGCTGGCAGTGACCTACATGGCGCGGGCGCACACAGTGAACTTCAACGCCGAGAACAGCGCCATCACCATGAACCTGAAAACGCTGTCTGTTCCGGCTGAGGAATACAGCCAGACGGAAATTGATTCAGCCTACCGTGTGGGTCTGGATATCTACACCAGCGTGAAGGACGTGCCGGTTGTTCTGACCAGCCCCGCCAATGAATTCGTGGATATCGTCTACAACCTCATTGCCTTCGTGGACGCGGTGCAGACTGACATGTTCAACCTGCTATCGCTGACAGGCACCAAGATTCCCCAGACTCGCCGGGGTGTCCAGCAGATTGTTGACCAGGGTGAGAAGACCACACGCGGCTTTGTGCGTGCGGGCGTGTTCGCACCGGGTACATGGTCCAGCCCTGACAGCTTCGGCAACATCGAAGTCTTCAACCGGGCCATTGAGGAAGACGGCTTCTACTGGCTGGCTGGCAGCCTGGCTGATCAGCCTCAGTCCGACCGTCAGGAGCGTAAGTCTCCAGTATTGCAGGCAGCGGTGAAGAATGCCGGTGCGATCCACAAAGTGGATGTCATTATCAACTTCAACCTGTAAGGGGGAGACACATGAGCACTATCGCACTCGCCGCTGATAGCACGTCGCTGATTCTGAATGGTGCAGGCATCACTCAGTTCAGTGAAGGCGACTTCCTGACCCTGGCCCCCGTCAATCCGCTGACGGGGCACGTCAACACACAGACCGGTGTGAACATCAATAAGCGCATGGACGGTAACGTCTATGACCTCACCTTCCGGGTGCAGAAGTACGGCGCTGATGATGTGCTGTTGACCGGGTGGATCAACAGTGAAGAACCTGTGGTGATCAACGGCAGCGTGAAGGAAACCTTCTTCCGTGACGGTCAGGAGTTCACCGAATCATGGACGCTGGAAGCCGGTAGCGTGACCACCCTGCCGACTGACACCAAGAACAACCAGGATGGCAATGGGCAGATGGAATACGTCATCCGTTTCCGTCGCGGCAAGCGCAACATTTAAGGAGTAGCACGTGGAACAGCAACAGCAACAAGGCATGGAGATGATCAAAGCCGTCTATGATGACGGCTTTGCCGAGATCAATGGTCGTGAATACCACTTCCTGAAGATGCGTCATCAGCAGCGACGAAGCGTGTTCGCGTTCTTTTCATCCATCCAACGTGATATCCAACGTCAGGACTTCAGCTTTCTGGATGACCCGCGATTCAAGAACGTGGAGAAGATCATTGAATCCAGCGTCAGCATTGATGACAGCCTGCTGGAGAAGCTGCCGAACCATTGGGAAGACTACCCCCAGGACTATCTGACATTCGTCAGTACGGCTCTGGCGGTGATCAGCTACCCTTTTATGCCCGCGAGCGTTACAGGCTCGCAATCCCCCGGCGTCCCGGCTCAGAAAAATTCATCCAAAAAACCAATGTAAGCGATGAAATGTTCACGTACCTGGCGCTGGTGAAGGCCGGGTACGGTACACTGAAGGAGCTGCAAGAACTGGACACGTCTGAGCTGCTGGACATTGTGGAATTTGAGATGATCACAGCAGACATTGAACATCATAAGTTGGAGCAATCGCGCAATGGCGGTCGTAAATGAGGTAGTTACTCGGTTCAGCTTCCAAGGCGACTTACGACCGCAACGTGAGTTCAATACCGGGCTGGACAGTTCCATCAAGTTGCTTGCCGGAGTGGCAGCGGGTATCACCGCTACTTCCGGTGCAATGTTCGCGTGGGCGAATTCCGTCTTTAACACCATTGACCCCATGGTGCAGCTATCCCGAGAAACAGGGGTAGCACTGGAGTCCATTCAAGAATTGGGTTATGCCGCGTCGGTGAACGGTTCCAGCCTGGACGCGGTGTCCGCATCCGTGCGTGAGATGACCAAGCGCATCGGTGAGTTTGAGCAGCTTGGCACTGGTCCCGCGAAGGAAGTCGTGGAGAACCTTGGAATCTCTTTCCGTGACGCTAACGGGGAGATCAAGGCGGCTGATCAGGTGATGCTGGAGCTTACCGACACCATGGCGGGCATGCGTGAATCTGAGCGCATGAACGTGCTGGACAAGCTGGGCATCGATCCTTCCATGATTCAGCTTCTGTCCAGCACCAGTGAGGAAGTGGAAGGTCTGCGTGCCCGTGCGCAGCGTCTTGGCGTGGTGACTCAAGAACAGGGCGGTGCAGTTGCCAGCTATAACGACTCACTGACCACTCTGCGATTCGGCATGCAGGGTATCCAGAACATGGTTGCCGTGGGCTTCGCGCCTATGATGGGTGACCTTGTTGACCGGTTTGTAAACCTGCTGGAAGCCAACCAAGACCTGATCATGAACGGTCTGAACTGGCTGGGTGAAGTAGTGGCATCCACCATGGGTATGCTGGAACGCATGTGGCCCATCTTCGCGGCTGTGGCGGCTGGCTTCGCTATCGCCAAGGTAGCGGCCATCGGTTTCGGTGGCGTCATGAAAATCATCCTCTCACCATTTGTGCTCTGGACTGCTGCCATCCTTGGGGCGATCCTGATTATTGATGACCTGATTGTTGCCTTCCAGGGTGGCGAGTCCGTCATCGCTGACTTCTTCGAATCGTTCTTCGGCATCGACATTCGCCCCGCGCTTCAAGCCATTGTGGCAGTGGTGGAAGAAACCGTTGCACTGGTGATCGAAGTGTTCTCCCCGGCTGTTGACGCTATCGAATCCATGTTCAAAGCCGTTGCTGCCATCATTCAAGGTGACTTCGGCGCGGCGTGGGATCACATCGGTGATGCCATGGCGTCCATGGTGGAGTATGCGCTGGGGTTGTTCACCACCCTGGCGGAAGGTGCAGGAGCCATCATGGAGGCCGTTGCTGGCCTGATGGTGGAAGGCTTCATGATTGCCTTCGACAAGCTGGCAGGTGCCTTCCAGGCGTGGGTTGATTGGGTGCGTGGCATGTTCCAGGACATGCTTGACGGCATCATGGGCATGTGGGACACGGTGACGAACTACATCAAAGGCTTGATGATGAACATCTTGCCGGATTGGGCCATCAACCTGATCAGTGACGATCAGGAAGCAGAAAGACCCACGCTTTCAGACTCGCGCCAGACAGCTATGGCGGATGAACAGGCTGTCAACCTACCGTTCGACCGAGATACCGCTGTGGATCGAAGCACCACACAGCAATCATGGAACAGCAACATTGACCAGAACGTCGAGATCAACATTTCGACCAATGATCCTGAACGGGCTGGTGCAGCGGTGCAGGACGCCTTGCAACGCCAGATGGAAGACACTCGCACCATGAGTAATCGAGGTGGCATGTGATCAGGGACTACATCAACGGTCGTAACAAAGCGCTTCAGGGCGGTGCTGACACGGAAGTCGGCATCGGTGGTTTCACGCTGTTTGCCAAGGTCAATGACGCTACCGACTACACCGCCCAGGTGCCGACTCAAGTGCTGGAAGATGGCACGGTTGCGACTGACCACATCATCAACAATCCGTTGACCATGACGATCAGCGGTGAAGTGTCTGACCTTCACATTCGCCTTGCTCCCCCGCTGCCTATCACCATTCCAAGTGATAGCTCGGTGGGTCAGGTGACAACCCTGCTGCCCAACCGTACCCAGGCGCAACTGAACAATATACAGTCCATTGGACAAAGCGTCATGGATGCGGTGGATCGTGCTGACAGGCTGATTAACATCGGGCGCAATGCGTTCAATGCGTTCAATCCCCAGGCGACAGCAAAGCCGTTGCGTGAGCAGTTCATCGACTTCATTGAAGCGGTGTACTACGGCAAGCAACTGATCAGCGTAGACGCGGCCTACCGGACACACGAAGACATGGCGATTACGTCACTGTCTGTCAGTCGGGACAACCAGTTTGAAGTCATTCGCTTCGAGCTGTCATTGCAGAAAGTGGAATCCGTAGAGCTGATCTATACTAACGTTGAACAGTTCTATCAGGCACCCGCGCCAGCTACTCAGGCATCGGTGGCAGGCGAAACCAACCAGGGTGCGCAGGAGACAACAACCGAAGCGGCTGAAGCTGAAGGGACGCGCACACGCTCCCTGGCGTCCTCCATTCTGGGCAGGTAACCATGATTCGAATTGGCAATATCACAACAGACCCGCACCAGCGTCACACGCTGTTGATCGATAATGGTCAGATCACCCTGACGCTGCGATTCCTTCCCGTGGTGCAGATATGGGTCATGGATGTGGAGTACGCGGGCAAGGTGCAACGTGGCATCAAGCTGAGTGCGTCAGTGCTGCACATTCGCAGCTTCAACTTTCCGTTCGATTTCACCGTGGTGCTGACGGACGATACCGGCATTGACCCTTTCCGCCGTGACGACTTCGAGACGGGACGGTGTGGGCTGTATTTTGTCACGCCTGGTGAGATGGTAAACGTTCGTGGTCTGGAGGTGCCTGAATGACCCGGTTCCTTCGTGATTACCAACTGACCATCGGTGTCGGCAATCAAGCGGTGGTTGTAGTTCCGCCTATCAACATCACCTTCAGTGCCACCAAAAGCACGGACGTGGCGCTGAACAAGCTGATCCTGAAGGTGTGGAACTTGCGTCAATCGAATCGGCTGGCACTGGTGAAAGACGAAGATGAAGACGAGTATACCCCGCTGGAACTGTCGGTAGGTTACCAGGGGCGAATGCCGTTGCTGTTTCGCGGGTCTGTCCACAAGGGTGAGCACCAGCGTGAAGGCGCTGATTTCGTCAACACCATTGAATGCCTGGACGGTGGACAGGATGCGCTGAACAGCTTCACCAGCGTGACAGTACGCGGTAAAGATCAGGCCATACGTGCCGCTCTGGGAGACATGCCGAACACGGCTGAAGGTGCGATCACACCGCATACGCAGCTTGTCAGGCCGAAGGTGTTGGTGGGCAACAGTGCCCGTCTGATCACCGATATGCTGGACGACAACGAAGCCATGTTTATTGATGATGAACAGCTCTTCGTGTTGCGCAATGATGAAGTTCGCACTGACCTGGCACCACTGGTGACCGCACGCACCGGCTTGATGAACACGCCTCAGGCCAGCAAGGGTGAAGTGACATTCCAGACCATCATGAACCCCACGCTGAAGGTAGCGGGCTTGTGTGAGTTGGCAAGCATCACGGCACCAAGTTTGAACGGTGTCTATCGCATCAAGCAGATCAACTATTCAGGCGACTATACGGGCAGCGACTGGACACAGATCGTCACTGCTGAGCGTGCTGCAAACTACAAGGTGGTGGGGCAATGAGTGAAGAACTCTATCAGGTACTGGATGACAAACTGTTTGAAGCCCTGGCGAACCTTCACACTATGACGGTCGCACGGGTGACGGCAGTGCATGCCACCACGATCAATTGCCGACCTGTCATCAACCGTATGCTGAAGGGGCAGTCTGTGCAACTGCCTGACTTCATTGAAGTGCCCCCGGTATTCCTTCAAGGCGGTGGGAGTTACACGGCTCACCCCATCGCCGTTGGTGATTACTGTTTGCTGCTGTTCACCGAACGATGCTTTGACCGCTGGTACGCGGGAAGTGACTTCCAGCCACCACTTGAAATGCGGATGCATGACTACTCTGACGGGTTCGCGGTCGTCGGGGTGAACACCGCTTCAGGAGCCTTCATGATACCGGACGTGATCACGCATATCGGAGACACGTACCAGCAAGGCGACTACGTGCATGATGGTAATCGGGAGCAAACTGGCAACTACACCCTAACGGGTGATCAGGTCATCAACGGCAACCTGACCATCAACGGCAACCTGACAGTGAACGGTGATATCGGTTGCAGCGGTACTCTGACGGTCCCGGCTGCTACTATTGGTGGGATCAACTTCGGCACACACGTGCATCCTGAGAATGACAACGGTGGCCCAACAGGAGATCCGCAATGAAGGTATCGGGATTGAGTAAAACAGGAGGTCCGCAATGAAGGTATCGGGCTTGAGTAAAACAGGAGATCCGCAATGAAGGTATCGGGATTGAGTAAAACAGGAGACTGGCGGTTTGGTCGTGGTCGTGCTGTCTATGTGCAGGACAGTGACGCCATTCGTCAAAACGTCATGACCCGTATTCGCTCTTTTGCGGGTGACTGGTTTCTTGATGTGACAGCGGGCATTGACTGGATTCAGTTGCTTGGCAGGCCGAACAGTCGCAACCGCATCTTGCGAGAAGTGGAGCGTATTACCCTGGCGACCGATGGGGTAGTGAGGATCACGGAATTGGACATTGACCACAATCGCGCCAATCGACGTGCTACTATAATCCTCAGTTATGATGATATTTTCGGCGTCCAACAGGCAGTTAATGAGGCGGTCGAGGCATGAAACCAGAATTCACAAACAGCGGTGTCCAGATTCAGACCTTCGAAGAAATCTTTGAAGAGCTGTCACAGGGATACCGTGATATCTATGGGCAGGATATCAACCTGTCTCAAGAGTCACCGGATGGGCAGCGTGTCGGCATTGAAGCACGCGCACGTCTGGACCTGCAATCCTTCGCGCTGGCGCTGGCGAATAGCTTCGATCCTGACTTTGCCAATGGGCAAGGCTTGAACAAGATCAGCAAGCTGGCAGGCATCTTCCCGCGACCGGGTACACGTAGTCAGTGGGACTTGGTGGTCACGACAGACCGTCCGCTGATGCTGAACTCAGGTTACACCATCGAAGACGAGTTAGGTCAAGAATGGATCGTGCCTGAAGAAGTGGAACTGATCACCGGTCACAACACCGTGACATTCCGCGCTGCTGAGTTCGGTGAAGTGACCGGGACCACGGGTGCCGAGTTTGAGGAAGTCACTTTCGTGCGGGGCGTCACGGGCTTGCGTGCTGACGTTGATGCGGTGCCTGGACGTGAGGAAGAGACGGTTGAAGAGTTTCGCAGGCGTCGTGCCCGCAGCCTTGAGAACCCGGCTTACTCCACTGTAGGGGCGCTGTTCGCCAAGTTGGCGAATCTCCCCGGTGTCACTGACCTGGCGGTCTATGAGAACGACCAACCCACTGACGATCCTGTCACGGGCATTGAAGCCAACACCGTCTGGGCCATCGTGGAGAATGGCACGGTGGACAACATTGTAGAGACGCTGGTGAAGCAGCGTACCAGCGGTGCACGCACCAAGGGTAATGTTGAAGGCACCTTCACTGAAACCCTGATTCGTCCTAACGGTGCTGAGTTCTTCATGGTTCACGTGATGCGGTTCGACCGTCCAACCTATGTGGATATCAGCGTGAGGCTGACAGTGACACGCAAGGACACTGATGAACCGGTAGACCTGGAGCTGATTAAGCAGCAGCTTGCCAGTCGTGAACTGGTCATTGGTGAGTCGCTGCAAGCCGGTGAACTGTATGAAAACACTTACGGTGTCGGCAATGGTTATATCGTCACCGATATTGAAATCAGCGATGACGGTGGCATGACCTGGACGGACGAAAAGCTGGAACCGGCACTGGACGAAAAGTACCAGATCGAAACAGCCAACATCGATATTACTGAGGTCATCCCATGAGCTTGACCGATGAATACACCCTGATGCTGATCAAGCAGTATTGGGAGAAGCCCAGGGCAAAGGCTGAAATCGAGCTTCAAGCATCCACATGGGAGCGCATTGCCGACCTGCTGCGCGCCTTTGAAACCGAATACGACCTTGACTTTGCACGCGGTGTGCAACTGGACGTATTGGGCAAGATCGTTGGTGTACCGCGTGTTGTCCCAGCAGTGCTGGAGAGAATCACATTCGGCTTTGACGCCGACCCCAATAGTCGGGGTTTTGCTGACAGGTTTGACGCATGGCGTGAAGGTGCGCCGTTCTCCAGGCGCTTTGAACCTGCTTACACCAGTCAGCAGCTTGATGACAACCAGTACCGGCGATTGATCCGCGCCAAGGTGACATTGAACGTGTGCAGCGCCTACATCGCGTCTGATGATCGAATCAGCATCCAAGACGTGATCAATCAGGCGTTTGGCGGACGGGCATATGTGGTCGATAATCAGAACATGAGCCTGACGCTCTACATCAGTCCGTCTGTCTCACTGGATGAACTGCGTCTGATTCGTCGGTTGGGTCTGCTGCCCAAGCCTCAAGGGGTGCGGTACAGCTTTGTGGTGTTGGCAGAACCTGGTGTAACATTCGGTTTCGACAGTAACCCGAACAGTCTCGGGTTCGCTGATAGATTCGATCCAACCCGAGAGGGTGGTATTTTCGCGAGGGCATTGATCAATGGCTAAAATCGACCGTTACGGCGGCAACCTGGAAGCGTTCGCTTCTGAGGCAATCGGGCAAGAACGCACTGTGTTTGGCACTGAGACGTTTGACGACTCACTGACAGCACAGATCAACGCGCTGTTTCGGCGTGGCTGGGGCATCGTAGCCCCGGCTGATGCGCCCAAGCTGCAAGACTTCAACGCGCTGGGGTACACCACTACCCAGGTGCTGGCATATCTGCACCAGATGGGCATTGCCGAATGGAATGCAGGCCAGCTTTACTACACCGATTCAGCGACCATCCACAACGGGCGCATCTGGATTGCCCAGATTGACGAGCCTACCGAAGAACCCGGTGTTGGCACTGAATGGCAGTCCGTGCTGTCCCCTGACGATGCGGACAGTGATGCCACACCGGGGGCGCTTGCTGAGCGTGACGCACAAGGCACCTTCAAAGTCAGTGAGGCCACTGACCCGGCGCATCCGGTGCGTCAACAGGAGTTCAGCGAACACCTTGACTCCACGGAAGCGCACGCGGCTGAAGACCTGACCTATAATCCTACTGCCAGTACCCTGACTGCTGCCAAGGTGCAAGGTGCTATTGACGAGGCGGCTGGGCGGTTGGATGACCTTGAAGACATTGTGTTTGCTGAGGAAGCAGCCACTGTCTCATGGAATATGTCAACCGATACCTGGACAGGTGATCCGAAAGCGACAGCCGCTCATGAGTCTATGCGGCGCTGTATTGTGGATAACACCGGGGTGGTTCAATACTATCTGGACGAGTTCGACAGCACGTTGCAGGAAGACGGTGTGACGCCTGCCAACCTGGACGGTACTGACGGTCAGGTGATGGTGGAGATTACCCCGTTCTACGTGCGCACCGCCTTCAATGGAGCCGTGTCAACGTGGTCTGTGAGTCCTGATCCGTTGCCGGGTTACACGCTGCACCCTGCATTTGAAGGCGGAGTGAGCAAAACCTACGTTGGAGCGTATGACGCGATTGTCTACGACACCAGTGCTGCTGCC
>Ga0136599_1000206_pt1 | contig 18038 bp, 22 predicted proteins | sample AntRauMFilla2697_FD_104635 | JGI IMG/M metagenome (GOLD analysis project Ga0136599, IMG submission 104635) | Saline lake microbial communities from Rauer Islands, Antarctica - Metagenome Filla 2 #697 | ecosystem: Environmental > Aquatic > Non-marine Saline and Alkaline > Saline | place... | reverse complement strand
TTCATGATATCTATAAATTACTAGTTAACAATAGCACTAAAAATCAGCCACCTCCTGCCAGGAATCAACTGTGATTTCTGGATTTATCTGGCTCACACTGATCTCAATCTTTCGTATGATTGAATCAACAATTCCTTCAGCTGTAATTGTTCGATTCTGTCCGCCACCAAAACCTACGGAATAGCTACAACTCCCCGCCTCAAAAGACAGCGAGTCAGAGCCTATGTATGAAGACTCATCACGAACCTGCTGAAGTGCTTCCTCGGCGCACGCATCTGCAAGTGACTGTGCTTGCGCCGATTGCTGAAAAGCAAAACTGGTCCGAGACGACTGCATACCCGAAAGTAGGATAGAGACAGTTGCCAGGGCAGTCACCGCCCCAATCACCAAAACTCCGAGAAGGGCTGCGTAGCCATCCTCAGTATACCATTGCCTAATTATACGAAAGTGTTGCATATGTGGATTACGGCTGACGAACAGTTGCGCTGGTCTTGTATGTCTTTTCAAAGGAGTACTCATTGCGACCGGCTGGATTCCTGTGATTTAAGGTAAGCATTATACGAACAGTATCCGAAACACTGTCTTGTGTTAGATTTTCAAAAAGTAATTCATCCACAATTACTCTGTTGTTCGTAAGACGCACGGCGACAGATCCACCCCTCTCAACCCAGAGAGAATCATCAGATACTGAGAATACTGTCGGAGCACCGTCATCTGGAAGATCAATTGACAGTGATGAATCGTCAGTACCAGCAGATGGGCTATTTATCGCTTCTGCGTTACGAATAGACTGTGCAATTGCTTGCGTTGCCAGTATTCCCTGCTGCTCCACCTCAAGCACCGTTGTGTTTTTGATGCGAGACTGAATAATCGCTCCGTTGAAGGCAGACATGGCTATGAGAATAATTGATACAACACTTACGTACAACAGGACCTCCACCAGGGTCACCCCTTTTGTATTAACCTTATTATACTTTCTTTTAATGAATTGCTGCATATATTATCTTAATCTTACCCCCCCTCATTATCTTCTAGGTACCTATTCACTAGCGGTATCTAGCCGAAACTCTTTGAATCCAAACACCACTTATGGTTCTTCAGTAATATTTGGAGCAAAGTTAGGACCGGTTTTGTTTGCACAGAAACCAGGACTATCTATTGTTTCACCTGGGTCCACATTACCATTCCATGATAGTGGAGTTACCTGATACACACCACCTGACACAAATGTGTAATCAGCATTCCATGTATCGTAAATTGATGAGTCATTTAATTCTATGAATGTTTCCCATGTGGATGCGGCTTCGTCTCCATTATTAGTAATTTCTATATCCGCACAGTATCCACTTCCCCACTCACTAGTCAGTAACACCTCATAACTCAAATCTTCCTCCGGTTCTTCTGGAATGGTTGCTTGAATATTTTCAGGCAAAAATGGATTACCTGTTTTATTGGCACAATAGCCAATATTATCTACTGTTCCTCCGGGAGGTATTTGTGAGTTATAATTTTTCGGAGTAACTGTATAAACACCATTTAGTAGTGAGTAATTACCATCCCACGTGGTGTAAATACTGAATTGAGTAACATCAAATGTAAGCTCCCACGCAGTTACAACACCACTACTTGTATTCGTGATCGAGAAGAGATAACAGTATCCAGAGCCCCACTCACTAGATGTTTGACTTGAAGTAATTAAAGGTGAACTACCGGCACTTTTCTGCCAGCTAGTAAGGCGTGACACTAGAAGAACCTCTCCATCTCGCTGCTTATTCTGCTGCCAGGTCACCGTTGAGGATATCTGTTTTATATCATCTGTTTCTGATGATATGTCTATCTCGCGATTAAAAATATCGTCTGTATCTGAATTTCCCGACAACTCCCACTGACCGGCGATTATCTCTAGACCGAACGTACCATCTTCGAGATTTACAAAATCATCGCCCCTAATACTGCGTACCGCTTCGATACCTTCCTGTGCATACAGGACGGCTCGGGCTCGCTCACCAGCCAGCACAGATGCCTCCTGTCCGTAGAAGTAAGCAGTAGCAAGTCCGTATGAAAAAAGCGCAAAAAGTGCGACAGCCAGAAGTGCCTCCACGAGTGAGAAGCCATCGGATTTTCCTGAACCACTACATTTAGTATTGTTGAGAAATATCCTCATACAAATTAGTAATCAATTACACCCTCACTATTAACCACTATCTCCTGTTGGTTACCGGCCGGGCCAGAAAAGTTAGTTGAGCCAGCATTCATCAGTACTCCGGATACTTTTTCAAATACATACTCCTGCTGGCCAGAAATACTCAGTGTTGTAGCTATATCTGTCCGCTCATCAAATGCTGGATCCCTATCATCGAAATCATCGCCTTGGAAAAGAGTGACTGAACCCATCTGTATATAAACCCCCCATTGTGCATCACCATCGTTAGCCCTGGACAGTATCTGCGCTCGACGAATTGTCTGTGCAGTTGTGTTGGTTGCAATGCTAAGCTGATTTTGGTTTTGAAAGGATTGATACAACGGCACAGAGACTCCACCAAGAATCCCTAAAAGTGCTACGGATAACATCATTTCTATCAGTGTAAATCCCTTAGTCTTCATTTTCATTTTCCGTTACCAACCTAATGTATTCTCCGTAGACCCAGCCCGAGATATCATTATTAATCTGTATTTCATACCACGAACCATCAGTAGTGGCAGTATACGGATACACATCACCCGGTGTTACCTCGGCAACAATTGATGAATCTGTTGTTGGGCCGGAACGAACATTGAGGTATCCCATACCAGTTTTCGTAATCTCCAGACGATCCTGAGAATTAGTCGATCGGACCTCTTCTGATGTATCCACAGAAGAGGTTGAGGACCCCGCATCAGCCGCCTCTCTTTCATCATCTGATGAGGAAGCTGTGCTTGTATCCAGCGGCTCGGATTGCGATTGAGGCTGTGTACTCTGCATCTGACCACCTCCGGCATTGAAATCTCCTACAAGACTATAGATTGGTAAAATTACAGCCAATGCCACACCAACAACTGCAATCCAGACAATGAAGAGTAGGATCGGCTCAAGCATAACCGTGAGGTTCTTTGTGCTTGTTTCTAATTTATCCTCAAAGCGTTGACCGATGTCTTGTAGTACCCCGGGAAGATTGCCTGAATTCTCAGCGGCAATAATCATGCCCTGTACCGGTGACGGGATAAGTCTGTCAACACCCTTATATGAATTTATAATCTGCTCAAATGAATCTCCTTCCGCCACACGTTCCTCAAGCTCTGCATAAAAATGTTCAAAATCAGGAAATCTGGTGGCACGTTTAAGTGACCCAAGAGAATCTGTGACAACAACACCAGCTTTCAGTAGCGATCCAAGAAGATGCCCAAACCGTGATAATTCAACCTGCTGTATTATCTTTTTTGTACCTGGCACGCGAAATAAAATTGCTCGGCCAATATGTTTTGTCGGAGGAAAGACGAATATTATAAAAAGAGCCAGAAATAGGATGGTTAAAAATACGGGTATAACATACACGCCGTATTCACCAAGAAATGTACCGGTCGCAATCAGCCACTTCGTAACCAGCGGTAAATCAACCTGCAAGCTTGAAAATACGCTTGCCAAATTAGGTAGAATAAACCAAGCAATTCCAATCCCAATAATAAGCGTTAGCAGCAGCACAAAGGCTGGATACATCATGGCTGAGTACAGCTTTGAGCGAAAGATGCGATCTTTTTTCTCCTGCTGTGCTACAACCATTATATTTCCGGGTAGCTGACCAGTCTTCTCACCAATTCGAATTAGAGATGTGACATGGTCAGGGAAAAGGTCGGTTTCATCCATTGCCTCCCACAGCATCGATCCAGCCTTCACAGAATCTCTCATCTTCTCTACCGCCTCCTACATACGACGAGTTTGTAGATCAGGCTTAATGGAATCAAGTGCCTGAAATATTCCCATCCCTGAGGATGTAAGCATGGCAAGATTCTCAAGAAAATACGCCCTCTCCTTCTTAATACCAAAGGTCTTCAGCGGAAGTAACCATCTATTATTTTTTATCTTTTCGAACATCATCTAATGGAATTACACGAGACACCTCTTCTAGCGTCGTTACGCCCTCCTTAACCTTTTCAATGCCATCCTCGAACATTGATTGTACTCCTTGCTTACGAGCCAGTTTCCACACCTCACTTGTGGATGGATCTTCAAGAACCAGCTCCTGCATTTCAGTTGTCATTTCAATTATCTCAAAAACTGCGGTTGGTCCATCAAAACCGGTTCCATTACAAACGTTACAACCTTCACCTTCATACAGTGTAACTTCCTTTTCATTAAAAAATGAACCAACTCCCTTCTGTGTCTTCTCAAGCTCGGAAACCTTCTTTGTCACACTGTGGCGACAGTTTTCACAAATTTTTCGAACCAGCCGTTGTGCCACCAAAAGCTCAAGTGTTGAGGAGAGGAGAAATGATTCAATTCCCATATCAAGTAGACGGGGTATTGCTGTGGCTGCATCATTGGAATGAAACGTAGAGAGTAGTAGATGTCCGGTCAGTGCAGCATTTACAGAAATTCGAGCCGTCTCCTCATCACGAATCTCACCCACTAGAATAATGTCAGGGTCCTGCCGAACAATCGAGCGAAGCCCCTCTGAGAAGGTTAGGTTGTTTTCTTTATCTACCTGAATTTGGTTTGCCTTCTCAATCTTGTACTCAACCGGATCCTCAATCGTTGTGATGTTAACCTTCGGCTGCTCCAGAAGATGTATTAGTGAGTATAGTGTTGTTGTCTTTCCAGACCCGGTCGGTCCGGTCACAAGAATCATGCCGAATGGTTGTTTGGCAGCTTTTGTAAGCAGCTTCTGGTTTCGTTCTGATAATCCAATATTAGCCAGGCTGAGTCCGCCAATATAGGAAGACAACATTCGAAGTACAGTTTTTTCACCAGTCACTGTTGGGACAATTGAGGTCCGCACGTCGAACGAATCGTTGTCTGTCTTATAATGCATCGAGCCATCCTGAGCAATAAAGTGTTCATCAATACGAAGATTACTCATAACCTTTATTCGGTTCAGGATATTTTTATAATATTTTTTTGGCAAAACACCGGCCTCCTGCAGCACACCATCGATACGAAATCGTACTAAAACATCCTCATCACGTGGCTCAAAGTGAATATCTGATGCCTCAAAGGCCTGCGCATCAACAAATATTTCATTTAAAATCTCAGGGGCTACGCGGTCTTTATTTTCAATAATTTCTGCAAAACGAGTATCAAGCTTCTTCTGATAGTGGACAAATGAATCACGGATATCATTCTCAAGTGAGTACACGAGTTCTATCTCCTTGTCTGAGAACCCTTTCTTAATCCGAGACTTCAAATCTTCTTTTTCAGGATTTAATGTTGCTATCCGAACTTTGTCCTTACCTTCTTTAACAACTACAATGTTAAAATGCTGAGCGATATCCTGAGGGATACGATGCACCTTTTCACTAGTGGTCGGATTGGAGTTAAGATCAAAATAATCAAGCCCATACTCTTCAGCCAATGCCTGACCGAGAATGTCACCTGTAATTAGGTCATTTGTTAACAAATACTCTTGCAAAGATTGACCACCTTCTTCTAAAACCTTATCAACTTCATCAAGCTCCTCATCAAGATAATTTCCCTTAACAAGGATATTTTTTAATTTGTTGTCTGATATGTCCATTTTTATCTAATTTTATGACAGAAAACTCTTTACCTCATCAACAATATCATTTAACTGAACCTCGGATTTTATAAGGAATTTTTTCGCACCTAACTCTTCAGCGCGTTCCTTGTCCTCCTTCTGACTGAGATTAGAAAGAACAAATATCGGTGTATCTTCCTCACCAATTTTTTCAAGTAACTCAAATCCATCCATCTCTGGCATCATTAAATCAGTAATAACAAGATCAAATGATCCCTTCTTGAATTCATCCAAACCCTCCTCACCATTATGGGCAACAGTGATCTCAAAATTCTCTGCTGTCAGCTTATGATCCAGTGCTTTTGCCATCGGTTTTTCATCTTCAATCAGTAGTATTTTTTTTGATTTATTCATTTAAATGTAAATATTAATGGTTTAGAACCATGTGTAAAACAAGATCTGATTCACATAAGTGGATTGTATCACTTATTACCGAAACTTTTTGGCGACCTTAGCACAACAACCCTCTGTATTAGCTATAATGAAATTAATGAACAAAGAATCACTCAAGATACTACTTACTATCGGTATATGTGCCCTTTTGGGCGGCATTTTGGCACTTTATATGAATCAAGCCATTACCATCAAAAGCTCATCCAGGATTAGCGTGCTAAAAACAAAGCCAGAGAGTGAAGCGGTAACAATGATGTTTGTGGGCGATATGATGCTTGATCGCTACATTCGTGCCCAGGCCGAGAGTAATAAATATACTTCCATCATTTCTGCTGTAAAGAGACAAATGAAAGAGGTTGATATAGTGATTGGTAACTTGGAGGGAACGATCACAAGCCAGCAAAGTGTTAGCACGTACGACCCGGAAGACCCAAATCACTATCGCTTCACATTCGCACCATTAGTTGCAGATCTACTAAAAGATCACAACGTCGGATTAGTGTCTATCGGAAATAATCACATTACGGATTTCGGATCAACTGGTGTATCTGAGACTACAGACTACCTAGAAAGTGCTGGTATTTCATATGCCGGACATCCTTATGATAATAAAAAAATTTCGAGTAATATCACTATCAATGAACAAGTATTTGCCTTTACTAGTTTTAACTATGCCGATAAACGAACATCTGAGATAACAGTTGAGGAAATCATAAACCTAAAAAATCAAACACCTACACCAGACTGGATTATTATTTTGACTCATTGGGGTAATGAGTATCAAGAAGAATCCAGCAGCACCCAGAGACAGCAGGCGCGAAGCTTCATCGATGCGGGTGCTGATCTGATAATTGGATCTCACCCACATGTTATCCAGGAATCAGAAACGTACAATGAAGGATTAATTTACTACTCTCTTGGAAACTTTATCTTTGATCAGTACTTCTCAGCAGCCGTGAGCTGCGGTCTTGTACTTCAGGTCGAGTTCAATACAAACGGTACGCTGCAGACAAGTGAGCGTACCGTAAAGCTAATCAACGACGGAACTACTCAGTTTGCAGACTGTCGCTGATTTTCAAAAAACAGGCTATCTATCAATTTCAGACCAGACTTTCGGCTGCCACGGCGTACCAAGTGCTGGAAGAACCCAACGATCAAGGCCGATATATCCTGCAACTCGCCAAGCCATTAGAATTCCAAGCGATAGAATAAATAGCACAGGATTAGAACTAACAGTTCCGGCCAGAAGAAAGTTTGCGTTCATAAAGATACCGAAGAAAGCTGCAATACCAACAAATAGTCCAGCAATAAGAGCAATGCCAACAAGTACTTCTCCGTAAGCAATTACGTATCCAAATATTTCAGCATTTGGGAGTACGGCATTTTCAAGAAACCAGCCGTACCAAGCCTGCACATCCGGATGATCTCCAGTTGTTTTTGATAATGCACCCTGCACAAATCCCTCAATAGAGGCTCCAGCATTCTCACCGGTCCAGTTATCAGCACCAACCTTTCCAATACCGGCCATTAACCAGGCATACCCAACGTAGACACGAACAACTAACCAGAAAAGAGCTGTCTTTGTGTTGGAGAATAGATATTGTGCAATTGGTGGTTCATCAATAATAATTCGTTTTGACATAGTAAAAAATTATGAGTAATACTCACCAAACAACCTGACGTACATCAGACTACTATCAACGTCTCTGCCACAAAGAAAAAAACGCAATTAAGCGTTTTTTTCTTTGACCTCATCAGAGAGCTGAATTCCTCGTACTGCTAAATAGCCAGCAATAAAGACGGCTGCCCAGCTTGCCCACATAGGGACTGGGGCACCGTTAATCACTGCATCCCATTCACCAGTTATTCGGGCCAAGTGAACGATAACAATTGTACCGAACACAATAATCACTGCTTTGTAATATATTCGATCTACCATAAATCTATTATACCACCACTTTGTAAATTAAAGATGTGTATAAAAAAGCCAACCCGGAAAGGGGTTGGCTTAAAGTTGGCTAATTCAACTGATCTTTTTACTGATTGTGATGCCGTAATCAGTATTTTTTGAAAATAAAAATCCAGTCGCTGGTATGCAAAATGAGCAGAGGGCAAAGACGATGATTGCATACACAGTCTCTAATCCATCAGTTGCGTGAATTATCACAGAACTAGCGAAGGTTAGATCGGATAGATACATAATGATGGATCCAAAATTAAACAACCGATCGCTTACTGATTCAGATCTGGCAACAAGTTCCATCAGAAAACCACCCAGAAAGGCAAATATAGCACCTATGAAAATTAGGTATGACGAGACGGTAAAGAGATCGAAAGAAGGAAGATATTCCATTTGTATTCGGTTTTTTGGGGTTGAAGATTCTATTCTTTTGTATAAAGAACAGCCATAACTATACCTAATGTGTATGACATGTAAAGAGTCTGCTGCAATAGTTAGCCGAGTTGTAAGTATAAAGTATACAAAAAAGTCAGCTCTCTACCCTGGCAGCAAAATCAGTGTGCGGAAGCTTCTTTAGGGCAGCCTGACAAACTCCCCAGGCCAGAAGTATTGATAACACAATAAATATAAATAGACTTAGGAGTCCAAGCCCTGTGAAGACAAGATAGTACGAATACGCAGCAATTGTTCCGTAGATGAGCGAGATCCCGACAAATCCAAATCCAGGAAGAGTTGTGCTGAGCTCTTCAGGATCATCAGTGGTGAAGTTTGGAAATCTTGCACCAAGCCCAAGTCCAACAAGTGTCAGTGTGATGCTGGCCATCAATACGTACAGAATAAAGATCAATGCCGAGGATACCGAGCTGCTAAGCATGAGCACATGAAGCACTGCAATCACGGCGGACACCGACGTTATGGTTGCTACATAGAATACAGCCTTGGTCCAGAAGAGGCGACTCAGAGTTACTGGTGCTGTAATTATACTCCAGGCAGTGTCTCGCTCCATGCTAAAGGCCGGAAAAACAAGCCGAAGCACTAGAGCTGCTACAAAATACCCAACCACAATAATTTGAAGCGACTGGACAAACTGTGGCACCATCACGGCTGATGCAATTTCCTGCCCTGTGAAGCTGTTCTGAATGAAAACATCAAAGCTTGTCACGACAATCCACAATAGTGTTAAAAAACCAAGCCAGAACAAGGTACGTTTATTGCGAAAAAGTGAAATTCGCTCCTTTGTAAAGACTGACTTTATCGGATTAGAAGAAAACCGACTCGGCATACGTGCCTGATCTTTACCAAGACTGGTTCGAGTTCGAGCTTCAAAAGTCCCCTCTCTAAAAAACTGCCAGAGATGGACAAAAAACTTTGAGAATAGTGAGACGAGGTATGTTGCCCCGGTAGCTAGCGCACCCAACAAGAATGTTATTGAAATCGCATGACGAAGATCACCAAGCTGAATTGCTAAGAGGGATTCGGCAGAAAAATGACTTGGAAATATATTAAAATACTGACTCACATTGTCGAGGTCGGCCTGTTCAATTTCCAGGTTAGTCACATCAAAAAGTGAGACAAGATCGAGACCAGATAGGTGTACCCAGGTTAATCCACCCAGAATAGCCACGACGGTAGCCGTAAGGGTAAGCAGCCAAGTAAAGCCGTCATTAATAATATTTTTATTCCCTAAATACCGCACAAGAGAAGCTAGTGACAAGATAAGCAAAACAGCCACTGCAGTCACCATAATACTCAGAATCGTTACCGAAATTAGACCAATAACGATACCCCAGATTCCAATGCTGAATACTGACTGCATGGCAAGCAGTGCCGGGATTGCAAAAACAAAAAGCGGCCAGACGGAGGTCAGTGTGATTGATACAAACTTATCAAAAAGTAGTGAGTTATAGGCAGGACTTACCAACAACCATGCATCACTCTGATTTCGAAAGAGCATAAAAAGCCCTGTGATTAAGGCACTGACAAAAATAAGGCCGAGTACGGTAACTAAAAATACCTGGTACACAAAATACGGCAACCCAATGCGAAGAAAATCACTATCAGTCACAGCAGATAATCCCGAAACCAGTGAGAGATACACTCCAACGCCTATTAAGACGAGCACAGCAAAGAATAGCCCAGCAGTTATTAACCGTGCCGAGTCTTGTTTTTTGAAAAAACGAAAAAAATGTTGTAGTCGCTGTCGTAAGAAAAACTTAATCATAAATCAAGCTTCATCGATTACCCTCTCATGAGACGTCGCAAATACAGAATAAATAGTCGACAGCTTGGCGTGGTCAGGTACTCCGGCAGCTTCGCGTAACTCTGGAAGACTTCCGGTAATCTTTAACTCACCACCAGCAATAACACCGGCTGAATCAGCCAGACGGTCTGCAATACCAAGCATGTGCGTTGTAATCAGTACTGTTCCACCATTGTCCCGGTAGTCAGTCAGAAGACTTTCTAGAATACGAACACTTTGTGGGTCAAGTCCTATAATTGGCTCATCTATCAAAAGTAGATCCGGCTCATGAAGCAAAGCAGCAAGAATCGTAAATTTCTGACGATTTCCCCGTGAATAGTATTCAAAATACATGTCATCAACACCTTGCAGCGAAAAAGCTGGAAGTAGCTCGTCAATTCGTTTCTCTCGAGCCTTGGCATCATACCCGTACAATGCACCGGTAAAATCCATGAATTCACGACCTGTCATCTTTCCCCACACTGTTGGGTTATCAGGTATAAATCCAATTTTCTTTTTAGCCTCAATTGAGTCTCCCGATACCGACACACCATCAACAGTAATTTCTCCAGATGTTGGCTGCAGTAACCCAGCAATCATTTTTATAATAGTAGTCTTCCCTGATCCGTTTGGACCAATTAGTGAGTAGATAGATCCCTTGGAAATCGATAGCGAAACATCATCAACCGCAACGCTATTCTTTCCAAACTTCTTTGTGAGATGTGAAATTTCTAACATATATTCAATATATCACAGAATACCCAGGGCAGTTTATTCCAAGGATCGGGCGTATGCCGATAGGACTATCATGAAATCTGAAATAGCTTCTGATAATTCTTCATTTGTTCTGCCTGGCTCCTGAACATATGCAGAAAAGCTCTTTATCTCCATCTGCAGATACTCCGCAACTGGAATCATTCTTGACGTTGCGTGATCCGCAGCATATGAAAATCCTGGTAGTAATGTAAGTGATAATACAATAATTGGTGTATATACGTACTTCATATTTATAATAATTTATTAACTACTATTAGTTTAACATTTTTCTTCTCTCTGAGAGAATTGTATTAATCTAGTTTAAATCAAGCGGCACAGTGAAGGAGAAAATCGCCCGCTGCTTATTCTGATCATTGTTCAAATTGGCATCTATATCCCCACCCCAACTTTCAACATAGGACTTTGCTATGAATAACCCAAGACCAGAACCACCCACAGTTTTGTTGGACTTTTTATTGTTACCGCGACTAAACTTAGTAAAGATGTCTATGAAATCATCTGCATTTGTAGATTCGGCAATATTACAAAATGAGACTTTTACTGCGTTGCCTTCTTTCTGTACCTTAATCGAAACCGTTGTATCACTCGGAGCATAATCTAGGGCATTTGTCAGCAGATTATCAATGACATTATAGAAAAAACTTGGGTCGACCTTTATGTCAACAGTCTTGTCTATTTCATTCGTGATATCTAGAGAAATCCCCTTTTTCTCGGCTAGCGGTTTAAGTTCAGATGCAATCTCTTTTAATCTATCGGTAACATTAAACATTTCTGACTCCGCTTCAAGACTACCAGCTTCGGCACGAGCCACATCAAGCAATCTATGTGTCAGTGAATCAAGCCGCTTTACGGATAAATCTATGTCTCCAGAAAAATCTCTCACTGTTTCCCAGTCCTCATTTTCAAGTGCGTCTGTAAAAACATCCATGGTGTACTTGAGTGATGAGACAGGTGATTTTAGTTGGTGTGAAGCAATTGAAATAAAGTCAGACTTCGTATCATCCAGGCTCTCAATAAGACTCAGGTACCGGTCAATAATCGTATACGATGCCAACTTAGTGGCAAGAAACGAGATACCGGCAGCTAATAGAAAGAGAGCGGTTTCTAAGAGCTTTTCATTTGTGGTATCTGCCTGCATCACAATAGCCAGAGCCAACAAAAGAAATGGAAGAAGTGCCGACAATAGAATCATCCAGATTCGAGAACGGATATGCTTCGTGTGTTTTGTAACGCTAGCTTTTCTTTCTTCTTTATCCATACATTATTTTTTAACTTCTGATGTATTCTCAAGGATCTGCAAATAAAGATACCAAAGTAGTAATGAAGCAAACCCAACCTTCGTAAGGACATCAAGAATCATATACGCAACTGTCTCAGCCTGCAGACCAATTGCCATCATTCCCTGTGAACCAAAAACCCATATAAACGGATAGAATGACCAGAGAATCAAAATTATCCAGGCCATCGCCAACGCAACAATGTGCTGCGTGCCATCCGAAACCGACCTGTTGAGACTAACCATTAAGTCAATCACTATGTATAGTATGCCAATATATGCAATCGTACTAACGGCGAAAAGTGCAATCTTCGTATTACCAGCAAATAATTCAGATCCAATACCAGTCACAAGCATCACGACATCAGCCACCAGTAGTATGAGAAAATTTTTGAGCTTTTTTTCGTATCAGGAATACTTACATACGAGAGAATGAAAAGTATGATAGGTGTCGTGATGATCCAATCGGCATATCTTACCGTATTAACCAAACCATCACCAGCCTGGATAAATCCAACCCCAAGACTCATCAATGTATATGCTAAAGCAGCAATCGCCGGCACTAAAAGCATCAATGTGAAGACAGCTTTGTGCGGGCGTAGATAAATGAAACCAAATACAGCCATCGTGATAGTACTGCCCAGCAAAACAAAGGCATTGATCTCAAAGAATGTGAAAATTTCAGGTGACATGATTTATATGAATAATACCACAGCAAAACGTTGCTGGATTACCTAATTTTTAGAAAGATTCTCTCTTACCTTGTCGACCATTTTCTTAATAGATAGATTGCTTTTCACAAAATAATCATCAGCCCCGAGCTTGTCGGCTTTTTCCCTGTCAATGTTCTGACTTAGGTTTGTGGCAATAACGACCTTGAAGTCATCCTGAAAACCACGATCCTGTATTCCTTTCAGTACACCAAAACCATCTATCTTCGGCATCATCAAATCAACAATTGCAAGATCTGGCTTTTTTTCATCAATCATCTTCAGGCCCTCCTCTCCATCCTTCGCCCATTTAACCTCATACCCTTCATGCGTGAGCTTTCGTGTAAAGACACGACCATATGCCTGATCATCCTCAATTACTAAAATGTATTTTTTGTCTTTCATGATAGAAATATAATTATTTAAGGCTAAGTAAACACTATGCGTCGTCCTGTACCGCTACTTCATTATATGGAATTACCACATGAAATACAGTACCCTCTTCTTCCTCGGACTCAAACCACATTTTCCCGCCCATTTTTTCGACAAACATCTTGCTGACAGATAAGCCAATACCTGTCCCCTGTACATTTAATGTTGTTGCGTTAGAGGCGCGATAGAAGCGACTAAAGATTTGATCTTGATCACTTTTAGGAATGCCAATACCAGTATCTGAAACCTGTATCTTTAGGTTGTTTCCAGAAAACATAGCTTCGAGGGTGACCTTTCCACCCTCACCACCACTATACTTGATCGCATTTGAAAGCAAATTTTCAACTACATCCCTAATCTCCCTACGATAAAGCTGCAGCTGAGGAATACTATCATCAATTATCATCTGTAACTCCACATTTTTTTCCTCAGCAATTGGTAGCATTTGATGCTCAACCTCATCAATTACCTCTTTTATATCCACCACTTCCTTTTCATCAATCTGACGACCTTGCTCAATACGCGATATATCAAGGAGGTCATTTACTAATTTTACTAATCGTTCGTTGGAATTTTTTACATCCTCTAAAATCGGCTGCATTTTTTCAGGAATCTCCCCTTCATCTCCCGCGAGCAAAGCCTCGAGATTCCAGCGCATACTTCCAAGTGGTGTACGTAGCTGATGTGATGCAATATTAAAAAACATTTCCTTATTCTCTTCAAGCTTGCGCTGCTCTGTAACATCACGAAATATAATCACTACACCTTTAATGTTTCCATTACTGTCAAATATTGGTGCTGCACTATCGTCAACAGCTATCTTTTCGCCATCGTTCCTAACAAGAGAGGTTGTACCATCCATATACTGCACTTCCCCATCCAGTAAGGCTTTCCTGATAAAGGAGTCATTACGATGACCTGTTTCGTCATGAACTAATTTAATCACCTCATCAAATCTTTCTCCAATCACTTCATCTTCACTAAAACCAGTGATGCGTTCTGCTGCAGGGTTAAATAGCTTAATCTTCATTGTGGAATCTATTACAATTGCACCGTCACCGATACTTTCAAACAGTGTCTCTGTGAAGATTTGTTCAGATAAAATATTATCTGTCATCTCATTGAAATCTTCAGCCAATCTGGACAGCTCATCGTTTTCACTTACTACAATACGCTTATCTATATCACCTTCAGTTATATCGGTTGTGACCTGGCGGTAGTAATCAATACGATCGATGATGGATCGTATTGCTTGGTATATAATTAAAACACTTAGAACAAGGACAAGAACAATTGCTAAGAAGCTGTATGTTGCCCACTGTGACTGCCGGTCAACCTCGGAAGTGGAGATGTTCTGCAGCTCATCATCTAGTATGTCATCAATTTGGGCAATCAAACCCCGATATTCTCGCTGTAACTCAATTCGAGTAAGCGTGAGATCAGCAGCAGATAGAAAGTATTGGAGATAAGAGTCAAGCCTCTCGCGTGCCTCTTCATTCTGAAGAGATTGACGCAACCTCACCACACTCTCCTCCACCTGATCAACGTAAATTTTATCCTGGTGTAACAGAAAATCTTTTTCATGTCGGCGGATTTGCAGCCACATATCGTGTAAATCAACCCGATCAACTACGACATCCTCCACGAAATGAATATCATTACGGAATTTCCCAATTAAGCCGTTATTATCGAGACCTATCTGTTGATTAATCTCAATTATCCGCTGACCTACATTAACTATTTCCCGTTTCACCTCATCCAGTCGGTTAACAATACGATGTTCCTCATCAGTCAGTTCGTATTCCAAAAGTAAATCTCTTCCTTCTTGATAATTGCTAATATTCTCCTCCCATTGATCAATTGCTACTGAAGAGCTCAGTGAATCATACAAGTAAATAGACTCAGAGGCCTCCTTTATATTAATTTCCATTTCGAGATACCTCGTTTGCTTTGGTACTTCATTACTCAAAACGTTCCTGACCAGATCAAACACAAACCAAACGGAAATAGTGACAAAAACAAACATGAAGAAAAGACTTCCGTAGAGGCGAACTTTTAAACGTATGTTGGATAGTATAAAATAATCTAGGTTTATGATATCACAACACAGATAGAGGCATTTTGTTTTAATACCTTATTTATTCAAGTCGACTTTGCAGGTATCGAAGATGATCATCTCTGTGCTTAAAGAAATTCTGATCGGTGATTTCATCACCGTCAATAATATCCATCACATGCTCGCTTCCGAGGAAGTGCGGCATTATGACGTATGTTGCACCATTCTCATACAACACTGCTGCTTCGGCCGGGTATTCTGAAAACGCCACTACCACTGTGTCAGGATTTACCCGATTCATATACTTCACCAGTGCTAAATTAGTATCAAAATCATTTATTGTAGAAATAACCAATATCCCTTCATCAACATGAATGCTTTCCATAAATTCCGGATCAGTAGCATCACCATAGTGATGATCAATATTCTTTTTCTTTAAATCATCAATCTTTTCCGGGTCATAATCAATCACCATGTAGGAATAATCCATGCGCTGAAATGAATCCATAAAACTGCGACTACTCCCAGTATACCCAAATAGAAATATATCAGCATACTGCTCCTCTGTATCTGTTTTGGTTGTCTTCTTTCTCTCAAAAATACTCAACCAGTCTTCAAACCATTCATAAAGCAGGTCATCGTAATGCATCATGTACGTTGATCCAGCAATGGTTACCAAACCAACAAGTGTTACCAAAGCAACAACCTCATCAGTAACCTCCCCCACCTCAAGCGCGAGTAGTATGAATACCAATGAAAACTCACTTACCTGCCCAGCTGTCACGGCCGTCTTGAAACTAGTGCGCTTCTTGTAGCCAAAGAAGCCAGCCAAAGACATAAGAATCAATGGATTTATAACCAACTCAAAGATCGCAAAAGCGATAACCGGAAGCAGGATACTTGAAAATGTTCCAAGATCCAGACCGGCGCCAAGTGTAATAAAGAAAAAGAGAAGGAAGAAATCACGAAGTGGTCGAAGGCGAGATGACATCTCCCGAGCATAAATCTGCGTTGATAGAGTAACTCCGGCCAAGAGAGCTCCGATCTCTATTGATAGTCCGGCTAGTGCCACAAGTGCAGACACACCAAGACCCCAAGCAACAGCAAATAAAAACAGGTACTCCTGCGAACCGGCCAAAAATCCAGAAATCTTTGGTAACATATACTGACTAATCAAAAACAATCCACCTCCAATTAGTGTCAGCCAACCGAGACCTTCCAGGAGTGTCAGTAGGATTGGACCACCAGCACCAACACTGGCAATGTAGACAAGAATACCGGCTGCGACCAGGTCCTGCACCAGCAGGAATCCAAGCGAAATCTTTCCATACAGTCGTGCGGTATCTTTTTTATCACTTAGTGTTTTTAGAATCACAGCAGTGCTAGAAAGTGTCATTGCCAACGCAATATAGATGGATGTCTGTGGTAGATACCCAAATGCATACGCAAGCAGAAAACCAAGAGCGGCTGTAATAACAATCTGACCAATACCAATAGTAATGGCCGGCTTTCCAACATCCTTTATTTGCTTTGGGTTTAACCCCAAACCAATTATAAAAAGGAGCATTGCGATTCCTAGGTGCGAAACCGTTTCCAGGACATACGTAGATGCAATTGCATCAAAAAAGTACGGACCAAGTAAAAGTCCGCTAATGATGTAGCTGATAATCAACGGCTGCTTCAAGGCTCGCATCAGTGATGCAATCAAGAACGCCACTGTTACCACTAAGCTTATCTCTATAAATAGTGCGTTTTCCATTATTTACATTATAGAATATCACACAAATCGTTATCTAGGACTTTCAGGTGATTTACAGGATCTTATTTTAACAATTTGCGAAATATCCACACCAAAGTAAAAGCCGACCCAGGGCCGACTTTTTTGTCTGGTGCCGGCTAGTGGAGGAAGTTAGAATTAAACAAGAGACAGAGAACATCATACATATTTCTAACTTTGGATAAATATCACTATACAGAATCTCGACGAAGCAGGGTTGCATTAATGGCTACAACTACAGTGGAGACAGCCATCAGCGCAGCACCAACCGCCGGTGAAAGGACGACACCTGCCCAAACAAGTACCCCGGCTGCAAGCGGGAGAGCCACAATGTTGTAGCCGGCCGCCCACCAGAGATTTTGGACCATTTTTCGGTATGTCTTTCTTCCCAGTTCAATAGTTCGCAGAACATCGCCTGGATCATCATTCACAAGAATAATGTCAGCGGTCTCGGCCGCAACATCAGTACCAGACCCGATCGCTAGCCCAAGATCAGCCGTCGCTAAGGCTGGAGCATCATTAACCCCATCACCAACCATGGCAACCAGGCCGTACTTCTCTTTTGCCTGTTTTACGATATCGCTCTTTTCATCCGGAAGCACTTCAGCGTAAATCTCCTCAATTCCCAGCTCTTTAGCTACACGATTTGCCACCGGTTTACTATCTCCGGTAAGCATTATCGGCACAAT